>Ga0208014_1000030_pt1 | contig 116395 bp, 98 predicted proteins | sample 25_taG_FD_184099 | JGI IMG/M metagenome (GOLD analysis project Ga0208014, IMG submission 184099) | Marine viral communities from Cariaco Basin, Caribbean Sea - 25_WHOI_OMZ (SPAdes) (version 2) | ecosystem: Environmental > Aquatic > Marine > Oceanic | place: Caribbean Sea: Cariaco Basin...
TTTTTGAGCGGACGTGGTACTTACGTATGCTACACCCGGATTTTGAGTCTCCCTATATTGTCTCGGAAATGGATCCTCCCATAAGGCCGCATCTTATTGTATCGGAAGATTTTACTTTTTCCGGTGAAGGTGCCTGCAATTCATTTACAGGTTTGTATAATTTTTTCCCATTAGAGGAAATTAACACTACTTTTTTTGAGGCGACCACCAATGATTGTGGAGACCCTTACCTCAATAGATTCGAATATTTCTACTTTGATTTTATCTCGGGTTCATTTTCCTATTCCATAACTCCAGAAGGAGATGAATTTGTCTTATTGCTTTATACGGGTTGGGATTTGGCCGAATTTACAAGCTATCCGCTTTCTACTGCGGAATATCTATTTAATGAAGTGAAGATAGCTGCCAATCCGGTGATGGAAACTTTAATTTTAAATGCGACACAAGAAATAGGAAATTTGGATCTTCAAATTTTCACCGCAGAAGGCAAAGTATTGCATACCGAAAAGTTGTCATTAAAAAAACAGACCTCCGTTGATGTATCGGGTTTTTCCAGAGGTATGTTTTTCCTAAAACTCTTAGACGAAAATGGAAAGGTGGCGGTAAAAAAGTTTATCAAAGAATAAACTTGAAATAAACCAAAAAAAAAAGGAGGCTGAAATCCATCAGCCTCTTTGGTATCCTAGAATGTTTTAAAAGCTTATGCCAAAGAAACTCTCTTAAAACCAACAACTTCCACATCACCGAAGGATTTTACGTAATCTCCTACGCTTTTCTTTTAATCTTTGAGAAAATTTTGTTAATATCATTCAATAATTCGTCAATTTATAGGATTTATCATCTTTTTAACTTGGGAAAAATAAAATATTAACGTAGTTTTGGGAAACTCACCCTAATCACTTAATCTTATGAAACCACAAGCCCACAAGCCCACAAGCCCACAAGCCACCAGTTAACTTTGGATACGGATTTTTGATTCTTCTGATGGTTCTTATCCCATCAGTTTCGCTGTATGCACAAAATACAAAAGATTATTATTTCGAGATTAAAGAAGGTTATGAGCTCGGAGAAATTCAAAAAGCATTAAATTCCGATCATAGCTTAACTCTTTCAATGGGGAATTCAGAACTCGTCAACGATCTAAATTGCACCGGAAATCACCACCAAATATAAGCTAGAGGTAATCAGTGGTACAGAGGGTTTTAAGGATTATGATGAGGTAGAAGTAACGGTAAATCCGTATTACCTAACAAGCTTGGTTCCCAATCCGGCAACACAGCATGTTGCCATTAACTATGTTGCCGATGGGGCAGTTTCCTCCTATTTAATGGTAACCAGTATAAGCACGAGCGTATCAAACAATTATATTCTTAATATCAATGATACAAATACCACTTTGGATATTTCAACTTATTCCGTAGGTCTTTATTCTGTGGCATTGGTTTGCGATGGCGCCGTCGTGGACTCCAAAACCCTCGCGAAACAATAATCTTTGAATACGTAAATCATGAAAAAATTATATACAACCCTATTGATATTGGCAAGTGCTTTCCTGCAAGCCCAAATTGTCAACATACCCGATATCAACTTTAAAAACGCACTCTTAGATCGGGGCGTAGATACCAATGGTGATGGAGAAATACAGGTGAGTGAGGCCGAAGCTATAACAATTTTATCTGTGGGATCTAGGGAGATTTTGTCACTGGAAGGGATTCAGAGTTTTGTTAATCTGGAGGAATTATATTGCGCGCTAAATGAATTGACAGTGCTGGATCTGTCCCAAAACGTCCATCTTCAAAGGTTGGACTGTTGGTACAATCAATTAACCGATATAAATGTAACTCAAAGTACGAATCTAAATTTCTTGTGGTGCATAGGAAATAATCTTACTACATTGGATCTATCCCAAAATATCAATTTGGAAGTATTGTGGGCGGATGATAACCAAATTTCCGATCTTGATGTTACAAACAACAACAATCTTAGACATTTTTTTTGCGCACGAAACCAATTAACTGAACTGGATGTATCCCAAAATTTAAATCTTGAATGGTTAGGCTGTGCTCAAAATCCTTTAGAGGAATTGGATGTGTCCGCAAACCTACAGTTACATACTTTAGAGATACAGAGAACTTCGATAACTAGCCTCGATCTGATCTCAAACATACACATTGAGGAATTGTATGTGGGCGGTAATGAATTGGAAATCCTCAAAATCAACAATGGTAACAATCATAATATAAGGACCATGATTTCTGAAGGCAATGCCAACCTTAGATGTATCCAAGTAGATGATGAAACTGCCACTTATCCCGAATGTAGTGATTGGTTGCCTAAAGAAGGCTGGTGCATTGATCCTTGGACTTCCTATAGTGAAGATTGCAGTTTGGGAATAGAGAGTATAAAAAACCCAAGTTTTACAATATATCCCAATCCAGTATCCGCGGAACTGACCATTTCTGAATCCAATAATAAAATTTCACAATTAAAAGCCGAAATTTATTCAGTAGAAGGAAAAATGATGTTTTTAAAAGATTTGGAAAATGAAAAAATTGGTACTATAGATGTATCTGGTTTTTCTGAAGGTATGTATTTTCTGAAACTCGTAGATGAAAAGGGGAATATGGCAGTGAAAAAATTTATCAAAATTTGAGAAGCTGTTGAGATTCCAATAAAAAAAGAGGCTGAAATCCATTCAGCCTCTTTTAACAATTATATTCTGAACGTCAATGATACCCATACCACTTTGGATATTTCAACTTATTCCGTAGGCCTTTATTCTGTAGCATTGGTTTGCGATGGCGCCGTCGTGGATTCCAAAACTCTAGCGAAACAATAATTTTAAATCCTTTACTTATGAAAACATTACTATATATTCTGATATTCCATTTACCCGTAATTTGTTTTGCCCAGGATCCTGAACTTTTTGAGCGGACGTGGTACTTACGTATGCTACACCCGGATTTTGAGTCTCCCTATATTGTCTCGGAAATGGATCCTCCCATAAGGCCGCATCTTATTGTATCGGAAGATTTTACTTTTTCCGGTGAGGGTGCCTGCAATTCATTTACAGGTTTGTATAATTTTTTCCCATTAGAGGAAATTAACACTACTTTTTTTGAGGCGACCACCAATGATTGTGGAGACCCTTACCTCAATAGATTCGAATATTTCTATTTTGATTTTATCTCGGGTTCATTTTCCTATTCCTTAACTCAGGAAGGTGATGAATTTGTGTTATTGCTTTATACGGGTTGGGATTTGGCCCAATTTACAAGCTATCCGCTTTCTACTGCGGATTATCTATTTAATGAGGTGAAGATAGCTGCTAATCCCGTGATAGAAACGTTGGTCTTAAATTCAAAACAAGAAATAGGAAAATTGGACCTCCAAATTTTCACCACAGAAGGCAAACTATTGCATACCGAAAAGTTGTCATTAAAAAAACAGACCTCCATTGATGTATCGGGTTTTTCCAGAGGTATGTTTTTCTTAAAACTCTTAGACGAAAATGGAAAGGTGGCCGTAAAAAAGTTTATCAAAGAATAACCTTGAAATAAACCATAAAAAAAGAGGCTGATATCCATCAACCTCTTTTGTATACTAGAATGTTTTAAAAGTTTATGCCAAAGAAACTCTCTTAAAACCAACAACTTCCACATCACCGAAGGATTTTACATAATCTCCTACGCTCTTCTTTTCGTCCTTGATAAAGTTTTGGTCAAGCAATGCTTTTTCGTGGTCAAGAGTCGTGTTGTCGCTGATGAAACGCTCCATTTTTCCTGGAAGAATCCTATCCCATATTTGCTCTGGTTTTCCCTCGGCTTTAAGTTCTGCCTTGGCATCTTCTTCTGCTTTAGCAAGAATTTCTGGAGTAATTTGTGATCTAGAGATAAATTGAGGTACGTTTTTCTGGGTTTTGCCCAAACGGTAAAGCTCAATATTTTCCTTTTCGATAGCAGCGATTCTAGCTTCTGTTTCTGAAGCCACAAATTCTGGATCAAAATCTTTGTAAGAAAGCGTGGTCGCTCCCATAGAAGCTACTTGCATAGAAATGTCCTTTGCCAATTCCTCGGCATTGTCCACTTTTTTGGAAAGTCCAGTTAAAGCAGCAATTTTGTTCCCGTGGATGTAATATCCTACAAAAGGAGCTTCAAGAATTTCGTATCCACCTATTTCGATTTTCTCACCGATAACCCCGGTTTGTTCGGTCAATTTTTCCGCGATGGTCATACCGTCATAATCAGAATTCAAAAGTTCTTCTTTGGAGGTAGTGTTCAATGCGATTTCCGCCATTCTGTTTGCCATTTCAACGTACGAATCGTTTTTAGCAACGAAGTCGGTTTCACAGTTTAAAGAAATAGCTACACCTTTAGTGTTGTCGCTGTTTACTTTTGCAGTTGCAACACCTTCGCTTGAATCGCGATCGGCTCTTTGGTCAGCAACTTTCTGTCCTTTTTTTCTAAGAACGGTAATTGCTTCTTCCATGTTGCCATTTGCCTCGACCAAAGCTTTTTTGCAGTCCATCATACCGGCACCGGTAGCTTGTCTCAGTTTATTTACTTCTGCGGCTGTTATATTTGCCATTTTTATATTTTTTGGGTTGAGACGCAATGCATTGCGTCTTTACTGATTAATGTTTTAAAACGTTGCTTGACTATTCTTCCTCGTTAAGAACCTCTTTTTTGGATTTCAAGCGCACAGGTTCTTTTGCTTCCTGCATTGCTTTTACATCTTCTTTGTCAGTTGAAGGAACTTCGGCATCATCCGTTACCCTTGCTCTTTTAGGAGCTTTTTGGGCAGCTTTTTCCATTTTTTCCTCGTCGTCAGAATCTTCTGCACCTCCGGATTTTCTTTCGGAAAGACCTTCAATGATTGATTCGGAAACAAAGCTCATAATGCTCTCGATAGATTTGGAAGCATCATCATTGGAAGGAATTACATAATCAATAACTCTAGGGTCACTGTTTGTGTCCACCATAGCAAAAATTGGAATATTCAATTTCATAGCTTCAGCAACGGCAATGTGCTCACGGGTAGTATCCACAATAAACAGAGCAGCTGGAAGACGGCTCATATCAGAAATAGAACCAAGGTTTTTTTCCAATTTTGCACGAAGACGATCTACTGCCAAACGCTCTTTTTTGGAAAGTGTGTTGAAAGTACCATCTTGCTTCATTCTGTCAATGGCTGACATTTTCTTAACAGCTTTACGGATAGTCACAAAGTTGGTAAGCATACCACCAGGCCATCTTTCAGTGATGTATGGCATGTTTGCAGCTTTCGCTTTTTCGGCAACGATGTCTTTTGCTTGTTTTTTGGTTGCCACAAAAAGGATCTTGCGGCCACTGCCTGCTATTTTTTTAAGGGCCTCACTGGCTTCCTCTAATTTTGCAGCAGTTTTGTACAGGTTGATAATGTGGATCCCGTTGCGCTCCATATAGATATACGGGGCCATGTTTGGGTTCCATTTGCGGGTAAGGTGGCCAAAGTGCACACCAGCGTCAAGTAAGTTTTTTACTTCTACTTTTTTTGCCATTTTGTTTTAGTTTACGTTCTGTGAAAGGATAGCAACCAGCTCATTTTTTGAACGGTTTAGATGCTAAACTAACCCCGTGAATACGGATAACAGCTTTTTAATTAATAATGAATATGAACTTTTCAACTTTAATTGGGTATCCCAATTGAGATACCCAATCGAGTTGAGTATTATAAATTTCAACACCTTCTGGAAAACAATTTCCCGTGAAGGGCTAAAGGATTAACGTTTAGAGAACTGGAATTTCTTACGAGCTTTTTTCTGTCCGAATTTCTTACGTTCCACCATTCTTGGATCTCTTGTCAACAAACCTTCTGGCTTTAAGATGCCTCTGTTTTCGTCGTTAAGCGTACACATAGCACGGGAGATTGCAAGACGGATAGCTTCCGCTTGTCCAGTAATTCCTCCACCAAAAACATTCACTGAAATGTCGAAAGTGTTTTCGTTGTCAGTAAGTGTCAAAGGTTGTTTTACTTTATATTGAAGTGTGCCGGTTGGGAAATAGTTTTCAAGCTCGCGCTTGTTAATAGTGATATTTCCACTTCCTTGTTTAAGGTAAACCCTAGCAACTGCAGTTTTTCTTCTGCCTATTTTGTGAATTGTCTCCATTATTTACCGTAGTTAAGTTTAATAGTTCGTGGTTTTTGAGCTTCCTGACCGTGATTGGCATCAGTATAAACCTTTAAGTTTCTGAACAATTCTGCTCCCAATTTATTTTTTGGCAACATTCCTTTTACAGCTTTTTCGATTAGCCTTGCAGGATCTTTTTTGTACATTTCTGTAGCATTAAGACTGCGTTGGCCACCCGGATAACCTGTGTGACGGATGTATGTTTTATCTTCCCACTTGTTTCCAGTTAGGTTGATCTTCCCAGCGTTGATAACGATAACGTTGTCACCACAATCTACGTGCGGGGTAAAACTTGGCTTATGCTTTCCACGAAGTAGCACTGCAACTTCGGTAGCAAGACGACCCAATGCCTGGCCGTCCGCATCTACCACCAACCATTCCTTTACAACGGTGTTTTTGTTGGCAGATACTGTTTTGTAACTTAATGTATCCATTTAGTTTTTGTCAATTGTTAATAAATCATTGTTTTCTCACCCTCAAACAAATAGATTTTGTCTAAGAGGGGTGCAAATGTAGTGTTATTTATTTGAAAAACAACTTCCGTGATTAAAAAAAGACCTAAGATCGTCTCGATGTTTCAGGGCTAAAAGACTTAGGAACAATTCATAATTCTGAATTCCTAATTCTGAATTATTCCAGAGTTACTACCAAATCGCCTTTCATAACCATGGTTCCCGGTTTTAAGGAAACAGATTTCACCTTGCCCGCTTTGTTTGCCGTAATAGTGGTTTCCATTTTCATGGCTTCCAAAATAAACAAATGATCGTTCTTCTTTACCTCCTGGCCTTTTTTCACCAAAATCTTGTAAAGACTTCCCTGTAAAGGTGCGGCATATTGATTGGCATCATTTTCATCGGCCTTCACATTGATTTCTTTTTTTACTTCTATGGATTTATCCCGGATCTCCACAAACCGGTTTTCACCATTTACCGAGAAAAAAACAATACGGATCCCATCTTCATTCGGCGTTCCTATGGAAAGAAGTTTTACCAAGATGGATTTACCAGGTTCCAGTTCGATTGTGGCTTCCTCCTGTGGTTTCATTCCGTAAAAGAAATTTATAGTGGACAAAATTGCCGTGTTCCCATAAAGTTTATAACGTTCATGGGCATCCTCAAATACCCTTGGATATAAAATATAGGATAGAAAATCCTCGAATTCCAGTGATCTGGAAAATCCTTTTTGGAATTTCTTTGTAAACGCATTGAACTCGGCATCAAAATTTATGGGCTCCATGTGAGCGTTGGGTCTTTCGGTGTACGGAACTGCATTTTTAAGGATAATTTGTTGAAGTTCCTTTGGAAAACCGCCCAAAGGTTGACCCAAATCTCCCTTGAAGAAGTTGATTACCGATTCTGGAAATGACAGATTTTCACCACGTTCCATAACATCCTCTGGCATCAGGTTATTGGTTACCATATAAATGGCCATATCGCCCACCACCTTGGAGCTTGGGGTTACCTTTACTACGTTTCCGAACATCTCGTTTACGCGGGCATACATTTTCTTCACTTCATCAAAGCGGTCGCCCAATCCCAACGCTTCCGATTGTGGCCTAAGGTTGGAATATTGTCCTCCGGGAATTTCGTGTTGATAGACTTCCGCAGTTCCCGATTTTAATCCAGATTCAAACGGATAGTACATTTCCCGAACATCTTCCCAGTAATTGGAGAATTCATTCAACTTGGTAATGTCGAATTCATTTTCCCGCTCTTGATTCCGCATCATTTCAACAATGGAATTGAAATTGGGCTGAGAGGTCAAGCCCGAAAGACCGCCCAATGCCACATCCACTACATCTACTCCCGCTTCAATGGCTTTTAAATAGGTAGCCGATTGAATGGAAGAGGTATCATGGGTGTGCAAATGCACCGGAATGTTTAATGTGTCCTTCAAGGAAGAAACCAGTTCACCGGCGGCATAAGGTTTTAAAAGTCCGGCCATATCCTTGATACAGACGATGTGCGCACCGGCATTTTCAAGATCCTTTGCCAGTTGAGTATAATACTTTAAAGTGTATTTTGTTTCCTTTGGATCCAAAATGTCACCTGTATAACTAATGGCAACTTCGGCCAAACCGCCTGTTCTGTTGCGAACATAGTTGATACTAGGCTCCATAGCTTTTATCCAGTTTAAAGAATCGAATATCCTAAAGATATCGATACCGTTTTCCCAGGATTTTTCAACAAATTTCTCAATAAGATTGTCGGGATAGGCTTTATATCCTACCGCATTGGAGCCGCGAAGCAACATTTGGAAAAGTATGTTTGGAATTCTTTCCCGAAGTTCACGAAGTCTTGTCCATGGACTTTCGTTCAAAAAACGAAGGCAAACATCGAAGGTCGCCCCGCCCCACATTTCAATACTGAAGGTGTTGGGATGGTTTTTTGCGAAACTTTCCGCCACTTCCATCATATCCCGTGAGCGCATACGGGTAGCCAATAAAGACTGATGCGCATCGCGCATAGTGGTATCCGTGTAGTGGATTTTTTTCTCGTTTTTAAGCCATTGGGCAAATTTTTCCGGACCTAATTCCGTTAATAAATCTTTGGTTCCTTTTGGATAATCACCTCTTGCATCAAACTTTGGGACCTTGGGCGTTCTAAAGGTTCGGGTTTTATCGTGGAATTTTACATCCGGATTGCCGTTTACGATAACCTCGCCCAAATAATTAACCACTTTTGAGGTTCTATCTTGCGGTAAGGCAATATCGAATAGGGAAGGGGTATTAGCAATAAAATTCACGGTAGCTTTTCCCTCGATAAAAGTAGGATGCTGAATTACATTTTGAAGAAAGTGGATGTTTGTTTTCACTCCACGGATTCGAAACTCCTTTAAGGCCCGGACCATTTTTCTGACCGCGCCATCCAAAGTTCTTCCCTGGGCGGATACTTTTACCAACATAGAGTCAAAAAATGGACTTACGCTATAGGATTGGTAGATACTTCCCGCATCTAGCCGAATTCCCATTCCCGAAGCACTTCTATAGGTAGTAATTGTACCGTAATCCGGAGTAAAATTATTTTGAGGATCCTCCGTAGTCAAACGGCATTGCAAAGCAAATCCGTGGGTTGTCAAGGAATCCTGATCGTAAATTTTAATCTGTTTGTCCGAAAGTTTATAGCCACCAGCAATAAATATCTGGGTTTTTATCAGGTCGATGCCCGTTACCATTTCGGTAACGGTGTGCTCTACCTGAATACGAGGGTTCACTTCAATAAAAAAGACGTTGTCCTCTTTGTCAACCAAAAACTCCACCGTTCCTACGTTATTGTAATTTACTTCTTCGGCAATTTTAATGGCATATTCATACAGCGAATCCTTTACTTTTTGTGACACATTAAAGGATGGGGCAACTTCCACCACTTTCTGATGTCTCCTTTGTACGGAACAATCCCGCTCAAAAAGATGTCGGATATTGCCGTGATTGTCTGCAACTATCTGTACTTCCAGGTGTTTTGGATCTTCTACGTATTTTTCCAGGAACATGGTATCATCCCCAAAGGCATTCAGGGATTCGCTGCGGGCCGAATCAAAGTTGTTTTGCAAATCTTCGTCATTTCTGATCACGCGCATACCGCGTCCTCCTCCTCCCGAAGCGGCTTTTAGCATAATAGGATAGCCTATTTTCGCGGCTTCGGATAACGCCGTTTTTAATGAATCCAGTTTATTGGAATTGCTTTTTATGATAGGGACCTTGCACTTTTCCGCAATTTTCTTGGCGGTAATCTTGTCGCCCAGAGCATCCATTACCGAAGGATCCGGACCAATAAAAATGATTCCGTTTTTCGCACAATTACGCGCAAAAGCGGAGTTTTCAGATAAAAATCCGTAGCCCGGATGAATGGCATCCACATTTTTTGCCTTAGCGATGGCAATAATGGCATCGCCATCCAAATAGGGTTTTAGAGGTTCGTTGTTTTCGCCAAGTTGATAGGACTCATCTGCCTTATAACGGTGCTGCGAATAGCGGTCCTCGTGAGTATAGACGGCTATAGTTGTGATATTGATTTCGGTACAGGCCCGTAAAATTCGAATAGCAATTTCGCCACGATTGGCAACAAGAACTCGTTGGATTTTCATTTTCATGAAGATGAATATTAAGATGGTGGTTTGAGGTTGTAAATATAGAGAAGGGTTTTGCAGATTTATTCCATTTTATTTGGAATTTCATCCTTTATTATACCCTCTTTTTTCATTAGATGGGGATTTTCATTTTCATAATTCCTAATTACAAATTCCAATGCGCTTTGTAGCACATCTCCCATATTGGCCGATTTTTTGAAATTTACATCACCCGTTATCTCAAATAGTCCCATCTTAAGCTCGTCCACCTTTTCATCGGATGAAATTTTATCCCGACGCATGCAATTCATCAACCGTTTCAATCTTTTTTTCTCGCTTGATGCCCTTTTTGCCAATAGGGATCGTTCTTCGTTTTTATATTGTTCTACGGACGATTGCTGTAGTAATCGGGCGGTCATGGATACCAACTTGTTGTTTTCCTTTAAAAATTGCGGTTTATAAACCTTAAAATTCCCCTCATAGCTCTGTTGGTCAAAATCGATGGCACGAATGCGATATTGGATCCTGTCAAAGTCATTGGTAAGAACAAACACATAATTATAGGAACGCATATCACCCAAAAGCCGCACAAAACACCTCTCATTGAATTTTACAAATTCCTTGGCGATTTCCTGTTTGTCTCTTTCGTTGCACTTGTCCAGATAGTTCTCTATAAAGTCGTCTCCGGGAATTCCGATAATATGTTCTTCTATCAATGTATTTTTATGGACCAGAAAGTTAATGTTGTTAGGAGAAAGAATGCTTTCCAGTTCCAGGCCATAGATTCTGGAAGCATCGGCAGTCTTGATATATAAGTATACATAATTATCATTAAGGATGTTCCGGACCTTAACCCGAAAAGGTTTGGAGTTGCCAAAAGTGCAAAAGTCCACGCTGTCAATATTCAGATATTGGAGTATAGTATCGGATCCATCGGCCTGAAGAAGAGAATATATCTTTTTTAAACTGGCATTTATTTCCGCAGTGTCAAACTCCGAATAATACACGCTCACCCATAAAGTATCCTTTCCATTTTTGTCATATATGGAAACAGATCCATGAAAACGCAACAAATCATCGTAATATACGGGTATCTGCGCATTGCGCCCGTGCCTGCTGAGATACTTGGAAAGCCTTTCGGATATAGGAAAAATTGGCTTTTTTTTCGAGATGAGTTTGTTGGAATTGTCCATATTAAAAGTAAAATAATTTTTAAAGGTACATGTTTACAAATTCAGAATTCAAAATTCGAAAATCAGAAAATTCGTGTTAAAGTCTTTTCAAAAACCTTAAATCTATGATAAATGGATCCTATATGATTCCAAAATACCGGTATTATGGGTTCTAATATTTATAAACAACTTTTATGAAAGGATTTATAAGTCTATTCTTTATCGCCATATTGTTCGTATCCTGTTCCTCGGATGACAATAAGAATACTAAACCTAATATTGTGGGAAGTTGGACTTTGACTGCTTTAAATGCCGCCATACCAATCGACTTAAACAATGACGGTACGGCAAACAGAAATATTATGAATGAAATCCCCTGCTTTGAAGGCCATGGTTCCTTTACCGCGGACGGCAATTATCTACTCACTTTAAGTCAGGTTGAGAATACGGAAACGAATGGAGTAATGGTTTTTGACTGTATGGGAAGTATTGTAAACACAGGGAAATATACTCTTGAAGGGGATCAGCTTACCACTATTCCTGATAATCCGGATGAGGCGACCACCACCACAACAATTTATTTAAACAACGATACCTTAAAAACCTCTATGGATGCGGGAGATTTTGGTAGGATAGAATTTGTATTGAGGAGAGATTAAAAAATATAGACTATTTTGAAAGGAAGTTTTTTTGAGCAGTTCCGTTTCTAAAATAGAGTTATAATTATATTTAAATCTAAATCATTTTTATTCAAATTCCGAAAAAAGATGCTCGGAGAAACCGAAGATGGAATGCTTTTCGAGTTATATTTGATGGTTATACAATTTGGTTTAATCTAAAATTAATTATATTCCGGAAGTATTGAAAAGACTAAAGAATGACTGGTAATTTACCGCCAACTGGAACTGCCCACTGCCACTTATTTAATTTTGTCACCGCCAACCGCAACTGCCCACTTCCAACTTATTTAGTGCGCCTCCAGCCAATTTTCCCCAATTCCCAAATCCACCTCCAAAGGAACTATAAGTTTGTAAGCGTTTTCCATTTCGTGCTTAACAAGTACTTTTAAATCCTCCAATTCCGGTTTATATGCGTCAAAGACCAATTCGTCATGAACCTGAAGGAGCATTTTGCTTTTAAAATCTTTTTCCTCCAGTTTTTGATGAATGTTGATCATTGCAATTTTAATGATATCGGCAGCACTTCCCTGGATAGGGGCGTTTACGGCATTTCGTTCTGCTGCACCGCGCACTATCTGGTTGCTTCCATTTATATCACTTAAATACCGCCTTCTTCCCAAAACGGTTTGTGCATAGCCATTTTCGCGGGCAAATTGTATTTGTTCGCTTATGTAGTTCCTAAGTTTGGGATAGGTTTTGTAATAAGTGTCTATCAAGTCCTTTGCCTCACCCCGGGAAAGATTGGTCTGATTGCTAAGTCCAAAAGCGGAAACCCCATAAATGATACCGAAGTTCACCGTTTTGGCATTGCTTCGTTGTTCGCGGGTAACTTCGCTTAAAGGAACCCCAAAAACCCGGGCTGCCGTGGAGGCGTGAATATCCTCACCATTTCTGAAAGCTTCGATCATATTGTCCTCTTCGCTCAGTGCGGCAATGATCCGAAGTTCTATTTGCGAATAATCCGCTGCCATCAACACAAAGTCCTTATTTCTTGGAATAAATGCTTTCCGTACTTCTCGACCTCGCTCGGTCCTAATAGGTATATTTTGAAGATTGGGGTTGTTGCTGCTCAATCTGCCGGTTGCGGCCACAGTTTGCATATAATCGGTATGTACTCTATTGGTGGATTTGGCGATCACCATTGGAAGGGCATCCACATAGGTGCTTTTCAATTTGGCAAGTCCGCGATACTCTAATACATCCCGGATTATTTTGTGCTCTTTTGCCAAAACGGAAAGCACATCTTCGGCGGTGGAAAATTGTCCTGTTTTAGTTTTCTTCGGCTTTTCGATCAATTTGAGTTTTCCAAACAAGATGTCTCCCAACTGTTTTGGCGAACCGATGTTGAATTGCTCTCCTGCCTCGTTATAAATATCTTCTTCCAGCTGAATAATATCATCATCCAACGCTTTTGAAAGATGTTTTAAAAATTTCTTGTCCAGATTGATGCCTTCAAGTTCCATAGCTGCCAATACCCGTAAAAGAGGAATTTCAATATCATCAAAAAGACTTTGGGTATTGGCACTTCCCAATTCATTTTGAAAATGTTCTTTTAGCTGAAAGATGATATCAGCATTTTCAACGGCAAATTCAGTCTGTTTCTCTATGGGAATCTCCCGCATAGTGCGCTGGTTCTTTCCTTTTTTGCCAAGTAAAGTCTCCAATGAAATAGGTGTATAATTGAGATAAGTTTCGCTCAATACGTGCAGATCGTGACGCATATCTGCATTTATAAGATAATGGGCGAGCATGGTGTCAAATAATTTTCCTTGAACATTGACATGGTATTTTGCCAACATTTTGAGGTCATTTTTGAGGTTCTGTCCTATTTTTTCGATGGATTTATCTTCAAAAAATGGCCGAAGTTCTTCAATAAGCAATTGTGCCTCCATTTTATTTTCGGGAAATGGCAAATAGAAACCTTTGCCGGCTTCCCAGGAAAAACTTATGCCCACTAATTCCGCTTCCAAACAATCTGCACTGGTGGTCTGAGTATCAATGCAAACACTCTTTTGCTTCATTAAATTTTGAAGGAAAAGTTTTCTGCCCATTCCAGGCATCACGGTTTGATAAAAATGTTCGGTATTATCGATGGTCCTTCGGGAACTATAATTTTGGATGGAATGAGCGGGCTCCCCATTACCTCCAAAAAGACTGAACTGGCCGCTACCTGCGGTTTCCTGAGGTGGGACAGGCCTGGATTTATCCCTTATGGACGAGGTTTCGGCGCGTTGCTGTTCCGTGGAAATTTCCGATGAAAATATCTTTATAAACTGTTCTTTCAGGCGGCGAAATTCCAATTCTTCAAATATCTGTTGCACTTTTTCGCCATCAGGCATGGAAAGTTCGAAATCCTGTTCATGGAATTCAACATCACAGTCTGTAATAATGGTGGCAAGTTGTTTGGAAAGAATCCCAAGTTCGGCATTTTCCTCGATGCGCTCTTTCATTTTTCCTTTCAGTTGATGTGTATTTGCCAAAAGGTTTTCCATTGTCCCAAATTCCTCCAGGAATTTTTTGGCGGTTTTCTCACCTACGCCAGGTAATCCAGGGATATTATCACTGGCATCGCCCATCATTCCCAAAAAATCTATTACTTGTTCCGGACGTTCTACCCCAAATCGTTTTTGCACTTCCGGAATCCCCCAAATTTCTATGGCATTGCCCATTCTAGCAGGACGGTACATAAAAATGTTTTCGGTTACCAACTGGGCAAAATCCTTGTCCGGGGTAACCATAAATACTTGGTAATTCTGCTTTTCTGCTTGTTTTGCCAAGGTGCCGATAATATCGTCTGCTTCCAATCCGGAAAGTTCAATACAGGGAATGTGCATGGCTCTAATGATATCCTGGATAATGGGTATGGACTCTTTTATTACGTCGGGAGTTGCATCCCGATTGCCTTTATACTCAGGGAAAAGTTCGGTTCGATCCGCGCTTCCGTCCTTGTCAAAACATACAGCAAGATGATCCGGGCGCTCTCTTCGGATCACATCAAAAAGTGAATTCATAAACCCCAAAATTGCCGAGGTGTCCTGGCCTTTGGAATTTATGGTAGGATTTTTTATGAGAGCATAATAGCCGCGGAAAATTAAGGCATAAGCATCGAGAAGAAATAAACGTTTTTGGGTGGGCATAATTTTGAATCTGTGTTGAATGATTTCCCGATTGCTTGGCTCTGCTCAGCTTAACAACGAAAAATTTTTTATAAAAAAGGGAACTATAATGAGGATTCTTACCCGAATGCTATAATAGTAATCGACCTCACGTTTCTCTTGACTTCAAAAATAGAAATATTGTTTTTGACGTACTAATTTAATTATTCAATGAAGGAAATAGTTTGATGGGATAAAAATGTCTATAATAAAAAGAAATAAATCAGAGTGTAAGAAACCTTTCTGAAACAAATCATTCCTAAAAAATGGATTTTAAAGTAAGACCTTACAGGATTTGGAAACTGTGAGATCTGTGGTGTAACTATTAAAAATCAAACCGTACTTTTGTCTGAAATATTAAAACCATGAGCCAAAAATTTTCCATTGCAATCCACGGCGGAGCCGGAACTTTGATAAAAGGATTAATGACCGCAGAAAAGGAAGCACACTATAAAGCAGCTTTGGATAAAGCTTTGGAGAATGGTTATGCTGTTCTTGAAAAAGGAGGAAATGCCCTGGACGCCGTTGAATTAGCTGTAAGAATATTGGAGGATTCTCCTTTATTCAATGCAGGAAAGGGAAGTGTTTTTACCAATGAAGGCTCTCATGAAATGGATGCTGCAATAATGGATGGTAAAAATTTGGAAGCGGGTGCTGTTTCCTTGATTACTGGAATTAAAAACCCTGTTTCCTTGGCCCGGGATGTTATGGAAAAAAGCAATCATGTTTTTTTGGCAGGAGAAGGAGCGATGCGTTTTGCAGATAGTTTAGGCTATAAATTGGAATCGCAGGAATATTTTTATGATGAATTCCGCTATCAACAATGGCAGGAAATTAAAGATAGTGATAAATTCCAGTTGGATCACAACCACAAAAAAGATAATAAATTTGGTACCGTTGGAGCAGTGGCCTGTGATAAAGAAGGGAATATAGCCGCCGCAACCTCAACCGGGGGGATGACCAACAAACGTTGGGGACGGGTAGGAGACAGTCCCATAATTGGCGCTGGGAATTATGCAAATAATAAAACCTGCGCCGTGAGTTGTACGGGTAGCGGAGAATTTTTTATCCGGGGCGTTGTAGCCTACGATGTTTCCTGTTTAATGGAATACAAAAGAATGACCTTGGAAGAAGCTGCTTCCGAAGTAATAAACAAGCGAGTTCTGGAAATAGGAGGTGACGGCGGATTGATTGCTGTAGATGCCCACGGGAATATCGCACTGCCATTTAATACAGAAGGAATGTACCGCGCATATAAAAATTCCGCAGGAGAAAAGGAAGTGAAAATTTATAAAGACTAATTTTCTCTAGTCTCTAGTCTCTAGTCTCTAGTCTCTAGTCTCTAGTCTCTATTCCCTATTATCCAATCTCATTTACCGTCTACCTCAAAGCGTCTCCACATCTGTCAGTTTTAGATGCATTGGTGAGAATATAACCTTTTTTTTCTTGATGTTCAATTCATCGCCGTTAGCGAGAATATGGATTTTCAGATTGGTAATGGACATTGGGGAGCCTTCCTTAACAACATTTTGATTGTTGTGGATCAGATTTCGTGGATCAAAAAGAATAACCATTCCCGAACCGATTACTTCACATTCGTTGCCATTTTTTATCACTAGCCCGGTATCCTCGGATAGGCCTATGCCTATAAGAAGAGGAAAGCGTGCAACCGCTTCTGCCAATCGGCCAAAACGACCACGACGAATAAAATGCGAGTCGATTATGAAATTGGGAATAAATCCCATTCCTTTCCCCATTTGGGTTGCGCCTTTGGTAAATGCCTCTTGTATTCCTCCTCCAGTAATCATTTCCTCACCCATACACATAGCACCTGCACTGGTACCGGCAATAACAAAGTGCTCATTATGATATTTGTCTTTGATAATCCTGTCCAAAGGTGTGCCGCCAATATATTTAACTATCTTGGACTGATCTCCACCCGAGAACATCACGCAATCCGCTTTTTTCATCAATTTCAAAAACTCGGGAGTATCGGCATCTTCACGTTTCCGAATATCCATGATGTGGATGTTTTTACAGCCCAATTTATCAAATGCCTTAATATAATTATTGCTGACTTCCACAGGTATGCTTGAGGCTGTGGGGATTACAACAATAAGGGCATCGGCACCGCCACTTTCTTTTACTACTCTTGATAATATACCCTCCTGAATATATTCCAGGGTATATCTCTCACTTTCACCGTTTCCTTTGTCTTCATTTCCGCCTATGGGGATTAGGGTTCCTTTTATACTCATGGAGATTTTAATTTGACTGCAAAAATACGTCAAATGTTATTAAATTAATTATATATTTATAAAATCCGAAATAAACAATCTAATCTATTAACGTATGCGTATCAGGGAAATCAATGCAATGAGAGGACCTAACTATTGGTCTATTCGACGTCACAAATTAATTGTAATGGTGCTGGATCTCGAAGAATACGAGGAATTTCCCTCAAATAAAATTGAAGGTTTCCCCGATCGATTAAAGATGATGTTTCCTTCTATGTTTAGCCATGGTTGTTCTACAGGCGAGCCGGGCGGTTTTTTCCAAAGAGTGGAGGAAGGCACATGGATGGGACACGTTATTGAACATATTGCATTGGAAATTCAAACCTTGGCGGGGATGGATACAGGCTTTGGTAGAACCAGAACTTACGGGGAAAAAGGTGTTTATAATGTAGTGTTCAGCTACATAGAGGAAAATGTGGGTAGATATGCCGCAAAGGTTGCTGTAGCAATATGTCAAGCATTGATCAATGGCGAACCCTATAGTCTGGAGGATGATATTCAGCGTATGCGGGAACTTCGGGAAGCCGAACGTCTTGGCCCAAGTACGGGATCCATAATTGAGGAAGCAGAAAGCCGAGGTATTCCTTGGATTAGATTAAACAAATATAGCTTATGCCAATTGGGATATGGGGCCAACCAAAAAAGAATTCAGGCCACTGTCACTTCAGAAACCAGTAGTATTGGGGTAGAACTGGCTTGTGATAAAGAGGATACCAAATATCTTTTGGAACAGGCAGAGGTTATGGTGCCCAGAGGCGATATCATTTCCCGTGAGAGCAGCCTAGAAGAAGCCTGCCGTTATGTTGGATTTCCACTTGTGGTAAAGCCAATTGACGGTAACCATGGTAGAGGCATTACCGTGAACATCCAGAATTTTGAGGATGCCTTGGTTGCATTCCAGGCTGCCAAAAAGGTTTCCGCTAAAGTAATTATCGAAAAATATATTGTTGGAGAGGATTATCGTTTGTTGGTCATTAATAATATTTTAGTGGCAGCCGCCAAAAGAACCCCGGCGCACGTAATTGGAGACGGGAGTTCAACGATAAAGGAATTGGTGGAAGAGGTAAACCGTGATCCCAGAAGAGGATATGGCCACGAAAATGTGCTTACCCAAATTACTATCAACGACCTAACCAATACATTGCTAGCTGCCAAAGGATATACCCAAGATTCCATACCGGCAAAGGATGAAAGGATTATTTTAAAGGATACGGCCAATTTAAGTACAGGTGGTACCGCTGAGGATGTTACAGATATAGTGCATCCCTCAAACGTTTCCATGGCGGAGCGAATCTCAAAAATCATTGATCTTGATATCTGCGGCATCGATATAATGACTACCGATATTAGCCAACCTTTGGAAGATACCAATGGAGCTGTGCTGGAAGTAAATGCTGGACCCGGCTTTAGAATGCATTTGGCGCCCACTTCTGGACTTCCTCGGAATGTCGCAGCACCTGTTGTGGACAAATTGTTTCCAATTTATGGAGATACTGGCCGTATTCCGATTATCGCAGTAACGGGCACCAATGGCAAGACCACCACTACAAGATTAATTGCACATATCGCAAAACTTAGAGGCCACCGGGTAGGATATACTACCAGTGATGGCGTTTATATCCAAAATCGCTTGTTGATGAAGGGAGACTGTACCGGCCCTGCCAGTGCAGAATTTGTATTAAAAGACCCCACGGTCAATTTTGCCGTTCTGGAGTGTGCCCGCGGCGGATTGTTGCGCGCAGGCCTCGGATTTAAAAGATGCGACGTTGGGATTGTAACCAATGTAGCTTCCGACCATTTAGGCCTAAAAGGAATCCACACCTTGGACCAGTTGGCAAAACTTAAGGGAGTAATTCCCGAAACGGTACTGCCCGATGGGTATGCCATCCTCAATGCCGACGATGATCTTGTTTATGAAATGAGACGCGCTCTTAATTGCAATGTGGCACTCTTCTCTATGGATGAAAACAACCCGCGCATTAAGGCACTTCAAAAACTGGGCGGGATTACGGCCATCTATGAAAATGGATATGTCACCATTTGCAGGGGAACCTGGAAAATGCGGGTGATGAAAGCTGAAAATATTCCATTGACCTATGGCGGCAAAGCAACTTTTATGATACAGAATATTTTGCCCGCATTAATCGCTGCAAACGTAAGGGGTATTAGTATAGAAGATATGAAGATGGCCTTGGAAACTTTTATTCCTTCCGCTTCCCAAACTCCGGGAAGATTGAATCTCTTTGAATTTGAAAAGTTTAGTATTTTATTGGATTATGCCCACAATCCAGCGGGAATGAGGGCACTTCAAAAATTTATAGATAAACTGGATGCTACAACCAAAGTTGGTATCATAGCTGGAGTAGGCGATAGAAGGGATGAAGATACCAAAGAACTGGGTAGCATTGCTGCCGAAATGTTTGATGAGATAATTATCCGTCAGGACAAAAATCTGCGTGGGCGTTCGGAACAGGAACTCATTCAAATGTTGGTTGAAGGAATCCAAATGAAGGATCCAAATAAAAAAACGACCATAATCCCTTCCGAAAAGGAGGCCATTACCTATGCGGTGCAAAATGCCAAACCTGGATCACTCATAGTGTGCTGTAGCGATGTGATTCCCGAAGCCTTGGAACTTGTAATGAAATTTAAGGAAGAAGAAGGCCAAGGTAAATTGGTTTTTGCCTAAAATCCGTTTATATTTTTTAGGGCCCATTTAAAATAGAAAGAAGATTTAGAGTTGACGAAAGTTTAAACGGCTTTTGAAGTACTTCAATCTTCTTTTCTTTTTTAATAAAATGCTTCCTTTTGTTATTTCTAAATGGTAAATCGGGAAATAAATCTCAGTCCATATTTCCTGAAACGCCATCCGCAATTTTTTGGGATTATTGCACTCCGAGCGCTGTTTAAAACTATTTAAACAGTTAAAGTAAAGTGAACGCCAAGTTCTTTTTTTTGATTGTTTATACCTTTAACAATTATTTATTCTATGCGCTGGATTCTCTTTATTGTTATTTATCTTCTCGTTGATATTTACGCATTTCAGGCCTTGAGGACCCTTACAAAAAGTCCATGGATAACCTGGGCTTATTTTCTAATATCGCTTTTCGTTCTTGCAGGATTATTCTATGAAATTTCCTTTATGGGTTCAGGAAAAATGATGCAACCGCCTAAAATGTATTTCTTCGGAATTTTTCTGGCAATTTTTGTACCCAAACTGATTGTTGTGCTGTTTATGTTCGGAGAAGACATTATACGTTTTTTCGTCGGACTTTTTATGAAAGTTGCAGGGAGCCAGGATACTCCATTTCTGGGATCGAGGCGTAAGTTTGTGAGTACGATTGCATTGGGGATCGCAGCCATTCCGTTTGCCTCTCTTATTTATGGTATGGTGCAGGGAAAATATAATTATAAGGTTTTAAAATATACACTGGAATTTGAGGATCTTCCAGATGCTTTTAACGGATATACACTCACCCAATTGAGCGATATCCATTGTGGCAGTTTTGACGATCACCACAAGGTGGAATATGCTGTGGATCTGGCAAATCGTCAAAATAGTGATGTCATACTTTTCACAGGTGACCTTGTAAATAATATGGCTGATGAAATTGAAAAGTGGCAACCAACATTTTCCAAGCTATCTGCAGCGGATGGTGTTTATTCCGTGCTCGGAAATCACGATTACGGTGATTATATGAATTGGGAAAGCCAAACGGAAAAGGCGAATAATTTGCAAAAGCTTAAAAATATTCAAAGGGAAATGGGCTGGGATCTTCTGTTGAACGAAAACCGATATCTGGAACGGAATGGAGAACGGATTGCCTTGGTTGGAGTGGAAAACTGGGGAGATCATGGGTTTATAAAAGCGGGTGATCTCGACAAGGCCTGTGAAGGAATCGCAACTTCCGATTTTAAAATATTGATGAGCCATGACCCTTCGCATTGGCAGGAAAAGGTTAAGGAGGATCCCAGAAATTTCCATCTTACCCTGAGTGGCCATACCCATGGAATGCAGTTTGGAGTAGAAATTCCCGGATTGGTAAAGTGGAGTCCTATCCAATATAGATATAAAAACTGGGCTGGTGTTTATGAAGAATTTGGCCGGTTTATTAATGTAAACCGCGGCTTCGGATTTTTGGGATATCCGGGTCGAGTGGGAATATGGCCAGAGATTACCGTCATTAAACTTAAAAAGAAAGGGTATACAGTATAATTTTCGGGAAATGTTATATTTGTAATACTGATGTCAACCTAAATACGAAAGACGTATGTCAAAATTTGGAGAATTAATTGATACTCGAATCCCAGTGCTATTGGATTTTTTTTCCAATAACGATCCAGCATGTACCGGGATGAGTCCTGTACTTCGGGATGTCGCGGCTACTTTGGGCGACTCCGCCCGAGTGATAAAAATTGATGTTGACAAAAACAAAGAGCTGGCCGATGCATTAAGGGTTAAAGATCTGCCCACGTTAATGATTTACAAGCATGGTGAAATGAAATGGAGGCAAAGTGGAGAACAGGATGCTAAAACCCTGGTGGATCTTCTAAATGAATATTTTTGATTTATTTCCTTAAATAATATTTCACTCGTACTAAAGTAAGGCTGCATCTTCCAATCCTTTGTCCATATTTTATCCTTCGCAACAATATAAAAAATAACGGTTTCGGGTAATTTGCAAGACAATTTCTTCCATCACAGTTGACCGATTATTATTTGGTTTGCCCCTAAAAGTGAGGCCAATAATGACTTTCTTGAGGTTTCTTGGTTTCTTCAAAATGTCCTTCTTTTCAATTTGCTGACGAACAAACTGCGACACCAAAATTTTATCTTTCTCTAATTTTAAGAACTAGGTTTTTAATGTTATCCCTCTTGATCTCGACTCCCATCGTGGCGGGCAGGTGCATCTTGATCCAGGTGAACGTCCCTGATTAGAGTTGACCGTTATTAATTAATTTTCATTGTTAAAAATAGTCATCAATTTTCTTTGTTGAGGCTTCAACAAAGAAAATTGATTTATAAACTTTTCAGGGCTCATTCTGTCGTTGTTGTTATGCAATCTTTTATGGTTATAGTGCCTTACCGCTTTTGCGGTCATTCTTTTTAACTGGGCAAAATCCTTTGGTTTCCAGTGGTCTAGGTATTCTTCCTTTATGGTTCTATTGATTCGCTCCGCAAAGGCGTTGTCCTGGGCAGAGAGTGCCATACTTATCTTACTTCCACATTGCTTTAGAAGGCCGATATATTCTTTGTAGGTATATTGGCTTCCCCTGTCGCTGTGATGGATCAAAGGAGCTTTGTTTTCTTTCAGTGCCATATTCAAAGCATCCATATTTGCCTGTGCCCTCATATTATCAGATACCTTATAGCCAACAATCTTCTTGGTATATACATCTATTATGAAAACAGCATAATAATGTTTGTTCCCAATAGGTATATAAGTTATGTCGGACTGCCACACCATCGATGGACGGCCAACCTCCATTCCTTTTATCAGGTTGGGATAATAGATCTTTGAAGCGATAGTTGTCTTTCTATAGTTCTTTTTGCGCTTCAACCGATATCCCAGTTCCATCATAAGTTCTATAAACCGATCCCTTCCCATAAAGTCGGGCTTAAGTGTATAGTACATTTTCTCCACCCCACAACCTGGATGGTCCTCTCGCAGTTCGTCTGCCTCAAGAACCAGCTGTGCTGTTTTGTTATCAAAGATCCTTTGCCTGGTGTTGTACTGGGCAACGGCCTGCTTGCTCAGACCGGCTTCTTTATAAAGATTGTTCAGGGAAAAACTCATTTTTTGTGTGTTTTCCCGGAACCAGTTGATTGTGGGGTGCCGAAGTTTTTTTTAATGTCGATGTCAAGTTCATCCTTGGCGATCTCCATCATCTTCTCTAGATAATCGATCATTATCTGCTTTCTGCCCACAGTTCTCTCAAGCTCCTTTACGCGGGCTTCCAGCTCCTTCATTTTTTTAGTGCTGCTGTCCTTCATCTCTATAATTCTAAATCCTTGTTCGTTAAAGGTAGAGAATTTGTAGATCCAACCATAGATCGTAGGGTTTCCAACCCCATGGAGCTTCTCTAATTGGGGTAGACTATACTTACCACTTTCAAAATCTGCAACAATCCTTTTCTTAAATTCAATTGAGTATTTACGCTGCTTGCGAATACTTCGTACATTTGCTTTCATAGTTTTCCACGCTTTAAGTGGTCAACCTATATCAGGGACGTACAGATTAAAACCACCGGAAACGTATTTACAGGAAATACAGGTGGCATAATCCGAAATATTACAATCACTGGAGGAGGAACGGTCTTTAATATTTCGGGAGGAACTTCCCTTATTGTTCAGAATATAGTTATTGCCGGCATGGGAAGTGTTGGAAAGATTTCAGGAGTGGGTATGTATTTTGGAAATATTATTCAATATATCAGCAACAAAGCTGGCATAACATATACCAATATCCCCAATTTACTTTTAAACAATCAAGGTTGGCTCAATAGTAATGAAGGAACTTTCGAAACTTTTGCGGGTTCGTTTAATGTGGTACAAAAGGTAAACGGGTTTAGTATTATGAAAAACAATTCCGTGGCAATGGATTTTAGTAGCAATCCTTCCGTTGGAAGCGGTGTTATGCACAGTGTCACCTTTTCAGGAACCACTACCTCTCCTTCGGGATATATTAAGGGATATACAATTGGCTCCTATCCCGGATATAATTTTAATAACGCCTGGAGCGTAGACTGTTCAGGGATCCCAAGAGAAGCGGATAAAGAAGCAACTGGGGATATCAATTTTCCGGGCACCATTACAGGTGGGGCGGGCTATACTACATCCTTTTTTGGGAATCCTCCCCGTGAAAAGATTTGGGGTGACACGTTTTCAAATAATCTTTATCGATTTGCAAGAGATGGGAATAACAGAATTACTTATAAAGGAGAAAAAAAAGGTATTTTCGTGTTAATGCCTCCCTGTCATACCAGCTTACAAACACCAATACTCGTGTAAAGTTTTTTGTCGCTAAAAATAGGGTTCCTCTGCCTCACAGTATAGTATATGGCAGCGTTGCAACTACTTCCAGTTATTCATCAGCCTCCATTTCTGAAACCATAGAATTGGAGACCAATGATTACATTGAGGTCTGGGCAGAACGTATAGCAGGAAGTGGAAAGATGTTCACTGTTTCCCTTAACCTATCGGCTAGATAATTACCGATATAGAGCAATCGGTTTGCATGACCAATTGTTCTGTTGCGTAAATTCCAAAACCTTCGGTAGCACATACCGAAGGTTTTTTTCTGCTTTTATGCTGTCATGAAATACGACAATACTACCCGGCCCAATGTTTTTAAGGACGTTATCAAGACATTTATCTTTGGAAAGATCGGAGTCATAATCATAACTTATTATATTCCACATCACTATTCTATATCCTTGGTTCTGAAGAATTGCAGATTGTTTTGAAGTCATTTTTCCGTATGGAGGGCGAAATAATAATTCCGAATTTTGATCCTGAAAAATTGGAGGATCGAATTCTGATTTTTTTCTTATTTGTATTTCGGCTTTTTCAATATTCACCAAGTATTTATGAGTGTTTGTTTGCCATCCATTTAAATGGTTATAGGTATGGTTGCCCACGGAATGACCTTCAGCTATAATTCGCTTAAAAATCCCAGGGTTTTTACGAATATTGTCGCCTATGCAGAAAAAAGTGGCTTTGGCATTATGCTTCTTTAATTGGTCCAATACCCAAGGAGTTACGTTTGGAATGGGGCCATCATCAAAGGTAAGATAGACATTGTTGTTTTCACGAGGAAATGCCCAGATTCGCTTTGGATAGATCCATTGCAACAATCTGGGCATTTTTACAATTCTTAGATTCAATTTTAATACATTTTAAAAGTTGAAACTACGTAAAGGTAACAGCAATTGGCTACCCTAGTTATGTTTTTGGTTCCTATTCGAATATGGGAGTATCCTTATTTTTAATTACAGGCTCCGGCTCCAATTTATTTAAAAGGTTGGAATCCAGTTGGACATCGATATCAGTATCCTTCGGAGGGTTGCGGTCCACATCCATGGCTTCATCCTCTGAATAGAAATGTCGGAAAAGTTTTAGATATTCATTGAATTTCTTGGCCTCCGCACGTCCATAATCCTCCTTATCATAGATTACCACAATTTTTACAAGACTTCGATAACGTTCCATGTCACTTATTATGTCCTGGGCTATATTGCGCTGTCTGTTGAATTTTAAGCTGTTGTAATAAAGAAGATGCTCTTGGTACACTTTTGCGACATCTTCATATACCTTTCTGGCTTTTTCGGGTTTGCCCAGTTCATAGTAGCCTAAAACAAATGGTTCCAGTAATGAATAATATTCAAAATATTCCACCGGCATTTTCTCCATGGCCAAATCCAGAATTTTTTCGGCCTTCTCATTTTCTCCCTTGTTTATCAAGGCTTCGGCCAAGCGTGCTAGGTTGCTTCTGTAGGTAATTCCGTTTTTTCGTGTCTCGGTGTCATGATAAATATCTGGACTACCATTGTTGCCCCAATCCCACGACATTACAATATCGTACATTTTCTCGGTATCAACCCTTCCCATATCAAAAGGATTGTTTTTGTTTAAAGGGGTATATATCGGAACGAGTTTATAAACTACCCCATCCAATTGAAGATAATCTTTTAACCACAGATAATCATCATCGCCAAAACTGCCCCCGCTAAAATAGATGGGGCGTTCCCAGTTGTTATTGGCAATAATATCCAACATTAGCATCCTATTTTTATAGATGACATCGCTTTTTAGGTTTATGTAAATGTCCGAAACAATTTTATCCGCATCTTTTGGATCTACAATGCCATTTTTCAGAACTGTTTCTTTGTCCACAGGAATACGGATAACTTTGGATGGGAAGGTGTTAATTACTTGACCATTTTGGAGCTCCATTTGAGTAGCAGGAGTGTCATTGGCTACAAAGTTCATCCAGGTCTTTATATCAACAGTGTCCTTGGAAGTTTTTTGATAAAACAGAAAATCCCGGGTGCCCTGACGATATTTATCGTGTGTCAATTGGGAAGGGATGGGATCGCTTGTGAAAGCCTTTTTCTTCATGTCATCAATATACCAGTCCGTTTGGAAGAGGCTGGTATTGACTACTCGCACATCCTGCCGATAGCCTTCCACGTTTTGGGCATACCACAGTGCAAAGGTATCATTATCGCCAATAGTGAAGATTATTCCGTTTTTGTCGCACGAATCCAGATACATTTTCCCCATAGATTGGGCCGTATAGCGGTTGCTCCTATCGTGGTCATCCCAGTTTTGTGTCGCTAAGAGCACGGGTGCGGCCAATGTGGTAATTCCCAAAACCAAGGGCAGTGCCAACTTAGGTTTCAAGTAGGATTTCATTAAGTCGAACAGTGCAAATACACCATAGCCAATCCACATGGCGTAAACGTAAAAACTTCCCACCAATGCATAATCCCGCTCCCGAGGTTCAAACGGACGTTCGTTGAGATAAACTTTTAGTGCCAGCCCAGTAAATAAAAAGAATACAAGAAGCACCCAAAAGCTTTTTTGGTCATTTCTAAAGTGAAAAACAATACCGATGATCCCCAGAATTAACGGAAGAAAGAAATAAGTGTTCCGGCCCTTGTTGTTTTTCATATCACTCGGCAACATATCCTGATTGCCCAGTCGGAGCTCATCGATAAACTTTATCCCGCTTATCCAATTGCCGTGCAGATCGTCATATCTTCCCTGAATATCATCCTGTTTCCCCGTAAAGTTCCACATAAGGTATCTCCAGTACATATACCCAAACTGGAACTCGAACATAAACTTTAGATTCTGAATAAAGGTGGGACGTTCTATTTTTAGATACTGTCCAAAGGTTTTCAAGAATTTATTGTAGTCCTCACTGTCCACAAGGCCCTGTCTGTGGGCTTGTTTAAATTTGTTGACCTCTTCGACGAGCCTAGGCTCATCCAGATATTCGCTTCTTAAGGAAAAATCCAGACTGCCCGTAAATTCCATATAATTGGCAGCGTGATCTGTACTCCACATCCGGGGGAAAAAGCCCTTTTGTGCATTGTCCGTGTTTTGGCCCGCATTTTTATAATTGTTCACAATTACATACTTTTTGGTTACCTCATCCTTTTCGTAATTTGGTTTGTCATCCTTATAAGGCTCATTCTCATCAAGGCCCACATACAGTTCACTGTACATAGGACCGTACAATAGATGCGTTTCGGGGTATTGTTCCCTATTGTAATATGCCAAAAGTTCCCGGGCATTATTAGGGTTGTTTTCGTTGATTACAGTCCCGGCGTTGGCACGAATGGGCAACATCAACCAACTTGAAAATCCGATAAAAATGAACAGTATGCACAATAACAAAGTGTTCAACTTTACATAATTCCTTTTTTTGGTTAACCGTAACAAAAAGATGAAGGCTGCAATAAACACCAGGGCGGCAATAACAGTCCCACTGTTGAATGGAAGTCCAATGGTGTTGATAAAAAATACTTCGGATGCGCTAAAAAATTTCATCGTCATTGGCAAAAGAAAGATGAAGATGAACATCAATATGGCCACCGTGACAAAATTGGCAATGATAAAATTCTTTACGGTTACCTTTTGAGTATGCTTAAAGAAATATAAAAATCCGATGGCCGGAATAGTGAGCAGGGCCATAAAGTGGACACCAAACGATAGACCAATAATAAAAGAAATAAGGATTGCCCATCTGTTCCCCCTTGGGCTGAACATTTCCCGCTCCCAGCGCAAGGCGCTGTAAAACAGTATGGACATAAGGCAGGCGGCCATGGCGTAAACCTCTGCCTCTACAGCATTGAACCAAAAACTGTCCGTAAAGGTAAATGCCAAAGCCCCCACTGCCGAGCTGCCAAGAATGGCAATAGCGTTGGTTTTATCTATTACCTGATGTTTAGAAATTAAATTGGTCAGCAAAATAGTAAGCGACCAGAACATAAATAGAATGGTAAAGGCACTGGCAAAAACTGACATTAGGTTAATAGTCAGTGCGATATATGAGGGATTGGGAGCGAAAATGGAGAAAAATGCACCCAGTAATTGATATAAGGGTGCTCCCGGGGGATGTCCAACCTCCAGGTTACTGGAAGTGGTGATATATTCTCCAGCATCCCAAAAACTTGCCGTAGGTTCTACGGTCAGCCAATACGTGGTGAGAGCAACTGCAAAAACCAGCCACCCCGTTATTTTATTCCATTTTGTAAAATTGAACGTCCCCATATGTGCTTCTAATTTTTGATGTTGCGAATTTAGTAATATTTGCTTACTATATAGAATGATATTTCAGGAGTAAACGTGCAATGCAATCCTTTATTTTTAAAGGAGATTTTTCAACAGGGAAAATGTTGTTTTTTTTTGATGAAAAAGTTTGTGCAAGCAAAAGTTTATATTAAATTTGCGCCTCCTAAGCTAAAACACTTTAGTGCGGGAGGTTGGATAAACCAATTTTTAATTGGCCCATGGTGTAACTGGCAACACGTCTGGTTTTGGTCCAGAAGAGTCTAGGTTCGAGCCCTAGTGGGCCAACAACAATCCCGATCTTTTATTAGATCGGGATTTTTTATTTCGAAGATTTTAGGGCTCGAGGTTTATCCTGAGCGCAGCCGAAGGGAGCCCTAGTGGGCCAACAACAATCCCGATCTTTTATTAGGTTGGGATTTTTTATTTCGAAGATTTTAGGGCTCGAGGTTTATCCTGTCCAAATTTTAAAATTCTTCTAAGATTTGAGTTCACTATTTAGCTGATTAATTGGATAAACTTATTCCATATTTAATCAAGATGCGCAGAATATTCGGTGTAGAATATTTCATGATATGGAAATAATAGCGCTGAACAGTTAAATGGCTCCTCATTAATCAACCATTATATATCGGTCAGGAGATTTCCCAGCTATCTATCATTTATTCTCAGTTCTTAGATTTAGTCTCCAAAAGATTATCATTTTTGTTTTCGATTAGTGGCGGTCAAAATACTTAAATTTACAACCAAATTAATGCATAAACGGGACCGCCTTTTCCCATTGATCCAATAATACATGCCAGAATTACAAGGAAGATTAGAAATTACCGATTTTGAAAAGATCATTTTTGGACGCCAAGAGGTTCAGCTTCATCCCGATGTTTTGCCCAAGGTTAAAGCGAGCTTTGATTTCCTTAAGGAATTTTCCGAAAACAAAGTGATTTACGGCGTTAACACTGGCTTTGGTCCAATGGCCCAGTATAAAATCCGGGATGAAGAACGGATCCAGTTGCAATTCAACCTTATCCGTAGCCATTCTTCCGGCACTGGTAATCCTATTCCTATTGCCTATGCAAAATCGGCAATGCTTGCGCGGCTTAATACTCTAATTTTAGGAAAAAGCGGTGTGCATCCATCGGTAATCCATTTGATGGTAGAACTTCTAAACAGGGATATTGTTCCTGTAATCTATGAGCACGGTGGTGTGGGTGCCAGTGGCGATTTGGTACAACTGGCGCATTTGGCGTTGGTACTTATTGGTGAAGGAGAGGTATATTACAAGGGTGTGCGAAAAGATACTGAGGAGGTTTTTAAACTGGAGAACCTCCAACCCATCCAAGTAGAACTCCGCGAAGGCCTTGCTCTTATGAACGGCACATCGGTGATGACAGGGATTGGTTTGATGAATATTATCCATGCCAAAATAATTTTGAAAGGGATGATTAAGGCTTCCTCCGCAATCAATGAAATCGTAAAAGCATACGACGATCATTTGTCCCAGGAATTAAATAATTCCAAACTCCATAAAGGTCAGTCCAAAATTGCGGAATGGATGAGGAGCCATTTAAAGGATAGCCAACTAACAAGAAAACGGGAGCATCACCTGTATCAAGGATCAAAGGATGTAGAAGTATTTCAGGAAAAAATCCAGGAATATTATTCGTTGCGATGTGTACCGCAAATCCTTGGGCCTGTTCTGGACACTCTCGATGAAGTGGAAAAAATCCTGATCCAGGAAGTCAATTCCGCAAATGATAATCCTATTGTGGACGTTGAAAATCAAAATGTTTATCATGGGGGCAATTTTCACGGGGATTATGTATCCTTGGAAATGGATAAGCTAAAAATTGTTGTAGCCAAAATGACCATGCTGGCCGAACGCCAATTGAATTATCTTCTCAATTCCAAATTGAACGATATTCTTCCTCCTTTTGTGAACCTTGGCAAACTGGGTCTTAATTTTGGAATGCAAGGTGTGCAGTTTACTGCCACTTCAACCACCGCAGAAAGCCAAATGCTCAGTAACCCAATGTATGTGCACAGCATCCCAAATAACAACGACAATCAGGATATTGTAAGTATGGGAACAAATGCGGCACTTATTTCAAAAAAAGTTATTGAAAATGCTTTTGAGGTGGTTGCCATTGAGCTTATCACCATAGTTCAGGCGATGGATTACCTTAAAATAACCGAACTGGTTTCTTCTGAAACAAAAAAAATGTACAATGAAATTCGAGCTATTGTTCCCATTTTTAAGGAGGATGTTGTAATGTATCCTTATGTCAATCGGGTAAAGGAATTTTTAATGACCCAAGAAATCGAAATTGGATAGGAAAATCCTAGTTGTGTCCCATTTAAAAACATTGGAAAACTGAGGATTTGTAAAAAAGGACTTATGGAGAAAAAGGAATCACAAAATAAATTTGCCTTAGTAACTGGAGGGTCCCGAGGAATTGGTCGTGCCATCTGTATTCAACTGGCACAGGATTTCAAGTACAAATTACTAATAAATTACAATACTAATCGGGACGCCGCAGAAGAAACTTTAAATGAAGTGGAGCAAATGGGAGGTTCTGGTGAAATAATTTCTTTTGATGTTTCCAATGCCGAGACCGTAAAAGCCGCTTTGGGAAATTGGCAGGAAAACAATCCAAATGGGTGTATTGAAGTAATAGTAAACAATGCCGGTATTAATAGGGACACTTTGTTTATGTGGATGAAACCCGAAGAGTGGAGCAGTGTAATCAATACAAGTGTAAACGGATTTTATAATGTCACCAATGCCCTGATCCAAAAAATGTTGCTAAACAAATATGGGAGGATTATCAATATAGTTTCAGTTTCAGGATTGAAGGGAACTCCCGGACAGGTAAATTATTCCGCAGCCAAAGCAGCTGTAATTGGTGCTACAAAAGCATTGGCGCAAGAAGTTGCCAAGCGTAATATTACCGTAAACGCTGTGGCCCCTGGATTTATAAAAAGTGATATGACTTCCGATCTGGATGAAAATGAACTAAAAAAAATGATTCCTCTTAATCGTTTTGGGGAAACTCAGGAAGTGGCCCATTTGGTAAGTTTTTTGGCATCTTCCAAGGCCTCTTATATTACCGGCGAGGTCATCAATATAAATGGAGGTATTTACTCCTGAAAATATCATTTATAAATGTAGTCTGACCTATTGAAGGCTAATATCAAAAATGCACCTTAAACCTATGAAGAACATTCTGGTAATTTACTATTCTCAAACTGGGCAATTACTGGATATTTTAAAAAGCATAACCTCAGAAATGGCCGATGGGGAAGTTCGCATTACCTATTGCCCGATAGTTCCTGAAAAACCTTATCCTTTTCCTTGGAAGCAAGAGGAATTTTATGGCGCTTTCCCCGAAACTTTTCTTCAAATTCCTTCACCCAATACTCCCATTTCTCAAGAAATTCTATCCAAAAAATATGATTTGATAATTTTGGGGTACACGGTTTGGTATTTAACGCCATCCATTCCTATCAATTCCTTTTTGAAATCCGAGGAGGGCAAAAAGCTACTTTCCAACACTCCTGTAATAACTGTTTCTGCCAGTCGGAATATGTGGATAATGGCTCAGGAAAAAATCAAGACTTTATTGGAGGAAAACCGGGCCAATTTAGTCGGAAATATTGCCTTGGTAGATAGGAATTTGAATCATATTAGTGTTATTACCATCGTGCATTGGTTAATGGGCGGTAAGAAAACCAGGATGTTCGGTATTTTTCCTAAACCGGGCGTTTCGGATAAGGATATTATTAATTCATCCCGATTTGGCCTTCCCATCAAAGAAGCCGTCGTACTCAATGATTATACTTTGCTGCAAAAGAATTTATTGGAGATGGGCGGAGTTAAAGTAGATCCCTCTCTAATTGCTACAGATATTCGTGGCAATATGGTATTTACAAAATGGGCGAATCTTTTAATAAAAAAGAAAGGAGAGGAAAGGAAAAAGTGGTTGGTGTTTTTTAAATATTACCTTATAACCGCAATCTGGGTTATCGCTCCGCTTGTATTTATTGTATTTTTGCTCACCTATTTTCCCAGATACGGAAAAATAAAAAGGGAAAAGGAATATTACTCCTCTGTATCTTTAAAAAAGCCAGAATGAAAGACGTTTTTATTAATAAAATAGCAAAGTTTCTCCCTAACAAACCTGTAGCAAATGATGAAATGGAAGAGAAACTTGGACTTATCAATGGAATGGTTTCCAAGGCAAGGCGAATCATTCTTCGGAATAACCAAATTAAAAACCGTTATTACGCCATTGATGCCAATGGGGAGGTTACCCATAATAATGCCCAACTTACTGCAGAGGCTGTAAATGCTCTTTGTAATGGAGATTTTTCGAAAGAAGATATCGAGCTTTTATCTTGTGGTACTTCCAGCCCGGATCAGATTCTGCCCAGTCATGCGGCCATGGTCCACGGTTTTTTAAAGAACGGGAACCTCGAGATAAATTCTCCCTCCGGTGCCTGTTGCAGTGGAATGAATGCGCTTAAATATGGCTATATGGCCATTAAAGCCGGGGAAGTGAAAAACGCCGTTTGCACCGGTTCCGAAAGAACATCCTCGTGGATGAGATCGGATATTTTTGAGTATGAGGTGGAAACACTTAAAGAAGTAACGGATAATCCCATACTCGCCTTTAATAAGGAATTTTTGCGGTGGATGCTGTCCGATGGTGCCGGCGCCATTCTTTTGGAGGATCAGCCTAAAGGGGAACATCCTCTAAAGATTGAATGGATGGAGAACTTTAGTTACGCTTTTGAACTGGAAACCTGTATGTACGCAGGAGGCGATAAGTTAGAAGATGGAAATCTGAAATCCTGGAGTGAATATCCGTCGGATGAATGGGGCAAGAAATCTTTGTTTGCAATGAAACAGGATGTAAAACTTTTGGGAGAAAATATTTTAGTGAAAGGCGTGGAAAGCATGAAAGCCGCCATGCAAAAACACCATATTTCCGTAGCCGACATCGATTATTATTTACCGCACATTTCATCGTATTATTTCAAGGAAAATTTATATCACGAGCTGGAACGACAGGGCATCCAAATGCCTTGGGATAAATGGTTCATGAACCTGGACAGGGTTGGAAACGTTGGTGCGGGATCCATCTATCTAATGCTCGAGGAATTGTTCCATTCCGGCAAACTGAAAAAAGGAGATAGGATTTTTCTTCAAGTGCCTGAAAGTGCCCGTTTTTCCTATGCTTATGCGTATTTAACCGTTTGCTAATGGATTTTTTCAATAAAAATATTACCGACTGGGAATTAATTATTTCCCTGATTCCGCAAAAGCCACCCTTTGTTATGGTGGATAAACTTCTTCATTATGAAGAAAAAACAGCGGTTGCAGGTTTGACTATAGCCCAAGATAATATTTTTGTTGAAAATGGTGCGTTCACCGAAGCTGGACAGATTGAACATATGGCACAGGCACTTGCCCTTCATTCGGGTTATAAGTATTTTTTGAGAAATGAAAAACCGCCACTCGGATTTATAGGAGCCATCAAAAAAGCAGAAATATTCGCCCTGCCATTTGTGGATAACGAACTGATAACTACGGTTGAAATTATTCACGATATAATGGGCTTGACTATGATAAGGGCCGAAATAAGGTGTGACGGCCAATGTATAGCTACTGCCGACATGAAAACCATTTTATTGGCCACCTAAAACAATTGAATGATTTAATTATGATTTATTTTAGATCATAGGATATAAGGAACATATTCAATTCTGCAATTAGAGCTTAACGAAATAGCGTATGAAGAAGAAAGAAGTACCACAGGATAAAAGTAACCTGGAATCGGCGAATTTCAGGGAATTGTGCTATGCGGTTGACGATAACGGCGAATATACCACCGCTAACAGCAGTGGGTGGGAACCAAAAACCATAGCACTCTCTAATGCGATTGAGGAAATAAACGAGCGTGTAAAAGATGCCAAAGAACGCGTAGATGCAGGAAAAACCAGTCCTCTCGAATATTTTATGGAGCTTCATAAAATGGATGTGGGAATCTTGGCCAGTTATGCGGGATTTTGGCAGTGGAAAGTTAAAAGACATTTTAAACCTGCCGTTTTTGATAAGTTAGGTGAAAAGACCTTAAATAAATATGCCGAAATATTTGATGTTTCGGTAGAGGATCTAAAAAACTGTCGAAGTACGAAGTAATCAATACTAACTTAACCCGCTAAAAAACAACTTTTGGTACCCGAACAAACAATGCAAGTAGAATTCACCCATCATCAATCCGCCCATTGTGAAAATGGCGTAGTGTCCAACCTGATGAAGCACAATGGTTTCCAAATAAGTGAACCTATGGTTTTTGGCATTGGTAGTGGGCTGTTGTTCTGTTATATTCCCTTTTTAAAAGTAAATCACGCGCCGGTGATTACCTATCGTGCCTTACCTGGACATATTTTTAAGAAATTTGCCCAACGCACGGGTGTTAAGATGCATCGGGAAAAGTTTGGCAATCCAAAAGACGCTCAATCCCGGTTGGATGAAAATCTTGCAAAGAACAATCCCGTGGGCCTACAAGTAGGGGTTTATAATCTTCTTTATTTTCCCGATGAATACCGCTTCCATTTTAATGCCCATAATATGGTAGTATATGGAAAAGAAAACGATAGATATTTAATCAGTGATCCGGTAATGGAGGAAGTAACTTCCCTTTCGGAAAAGGAACTTGAAAAAGTACGGTTTGCCAAGGGGGCATTTGCCCCAAAGGGACATATGTATTATCCTATTTCATTTCCTGATACCCTAGAATTGGAATCGGCAATTGTAAAGGGAATAAAAGACACTTGCAAAACCATATTAGCCCCTTTACCTTTTGTAGGATACCGCGGAATTCATAAAGTAGCAGCATTGATGCGGAAATGGCCTGAGAAAAAAGGAGTTAAAACCGCAAATCACTATTTGGGGCAGGTTGTGCGAATGCAGGAGGAAATTGGAACAGGTGGAGGTGGTTTTCGATATATTTATGCTGCGTTTTTACAGGAATCCGGTAAACTTTTAAAAAATGACCAATTAAGGGCATTGTCAAAAGAGATGACGCAAATAGGCGATTTATGGCGCGATTTTGCTGTAGATGCTTCCCGTATCTATAAAAACCGCACCCGAAATACGGGAACGAAGGCAGACACCTATAATAAAGTTGCCGACCAATTGGATCATATTGCAACTCTGGAGAAAAATTTCTTTAAAAGATTAAAAAAAGCGGTACAATAAAATCAAATGATAATAATCTCTGGACTTTCCAAGAAATATAAAAATTCCGAAGAATATGCGGTAAAAAATCTAAATCTAACCATTGGAGAAGGAGAAATCTATGGTCTGTTGGGACCTAACGGAGCAGGAAAAACAACCCTTATTTCAATGCTGACTTCCTTAGTTAAACCCACTACCGGAAGTTTTTCAATCAATGGGCTCACCTTTGCCGAAAATAAAACCCAATTACAGCAACTATTGGGCATCGTCCCGCAGGAGTATGCCCTCTATCCAAGCTTAACCGCTTTTGAAAATCTCGAATATTTTGGCAGTATGTATGGTCTTACAGGTCACGATCTTAAATATTCCATACGCGAACATTTGGAAATAATGGGTCTTTCAAAATTTGCACATAAAAGAACCTCTACATATTCCGGCGGAATGAAGCGGCGGGTCAATTTAATTGCCGGTATTCTGCATAAGCCTAAAGTCCTGTTTCTGGATGAACCTACCGTGGGAGTTGATGTGCAGTCCAAAAATGTTATTATGGCTCATCTTAAATTATTGAACCAGCAAGGAACCACCATTGTATACACCTCACATCACCTTAATGAAGCTCAAACATTTTGTACCCAAATAGCCATTATCGATAATGGGGAAATAGTAATTACGGGCAACCCTATGCAACTGATAAAAAATGCCCCTCAGGCCCATAATCTGGAAGAGCTTTTTTTGGCAATTACGGGAAATGCACTTCGCGATAATGCATAAACTTTGGGCCTCCACATATAAAGAATTTTTATTGCTCATTCGCGATATCGGTGGTATTGCCGTGCTGTTTTTAATGCCGCTATTGCTATTGGTTGTTATCACTTTGGTTCAAGACAGTACATTCAAGACTATTAATGATGTCAAAATCCCGGTGCTTTTAGTGGATAATGATAATGGGGAGGTTTCAAAAAGTATTGTGGATAATCTTTCGGAATCCAATTCCTTCGAGATAAAACAAATATTGTCGGAACAGGATGCCAAGGAAGCCGTTTTTTCAGGGAAATATAAATTGGCGGTAGTAATCCCGCAAAATCTTTCCAGCCAACTTCAAAAGAAGGTAAATCAAAATGTCGAGGGAATTCTGGCAAAATTCGGAATGGAGGGTGACAGCTTGAATCATTCACAAGAAAAATTCGAACAGCAGGAAATCCGCTTATATTTTGATCCAGCTGCCCAGATGAGTTTTAAATCCTCTGTAAAAAATGGAATCGACAAAATGATTTCGGCTATTGAGGCAGAACGTATTTACAAAACCTTTCAGGCCGAATTGGACGAAGATGATGAAGGTCCTCTTTTTGATACCCAAAGTCTTATTACCTTCAAGGAAATCAATCCCGCGAAGGATAATGAAGAAATTATCCCCAATTCCGCACAACACAATGTTCCTGCTTGGACACTGTTTGCCATCTTCTTTATAGTGGTGCCATTATCAATAAATCTGGTTCAGGAAAAAAATCTTGGGACATTTGTACGTTTAAGAACAAACCCAGTAAGCTATGCTACGGTTTTGGGAGGTAAGACCATAGTGTATCTAATGGTATGTTTGATTCAATTCGCCTTGATATTATTGGTGGGAATATATCTGTTTCCGTTGATGGGGCTTCCCAAAGTTGAAGTGGCAGGCAAATTGCCAATCCTTTTTTTAGTTGCCTTTTTCGCTGGCTTGGCCGCCATAGGCTTGGGATTGCTTTTGGGAACTGTTGCGCGAACCCAGGAACAGGCAGCTCCGTTTGGATCTATTCTCGTTGTAATACTTGCCGCAATTGGTGGGATTTGGGTGCCGGTTTTTGTCATGCCCAAAACAATGCAGTTGCTCTCAAAGATATCTCCCATGAATTGGGGCCTGGAGGCATTTTATGATGTATTCCTGAGGAATCTCTCTTTAAGGCATATCCTTCCTGAAATTGGATTGTTATTGCTGTTTTTTATAATTACCATAATTCTTGCCCTCGTTTATAACCGTAGCCAAAATGCACGCTGACAATAAAAAGGAAATAAGTTTTACCTCAACCGTGAGGGTCCGATTTTCGGAAACCGATCCGTTGGGAATTGTATGGCATGGCCATTATATCCAATATTTTGAAGACGCCAGGGAAGCGTTTGGACGTGAGCATTCCCTCTCGTATTTGGATCATAAAAAACATGGGTTTAGTTGTCCTATCGTAAAATCCTCCTGTGAACATAAGTTGCCTTTACGATATGGGGATATTGCCACCATAAAAGCAACATTTATCAATTCGGCTGCCGCAAAAATGATTTTTCGATATAAAATTTATGATCCTGAGGAAAGGTTGGTCTGTACGGGAGAAACCGTGCAGGTATTCCTAAATGAAAATGGTGAACTATCCCTGACCGCGCCAGGGTTTTTTAAAGATTGGAAAGATAAAATGGAACTATAGTAAATGCACAGAATTTTTCTTTCATATAACAACATAATCTCCAACTTAGGCTTTGATAGTAAAACAGTTGTGGACAATATAGCCAATGGGATTTCGGGTCTTGAAAGTATTGAAAATCCCGCCCTGCTTCCCGAAGCTTTTTGCGCATCCATGATTTCCTCGGAAAAATTAAACGAAAGCTTTGAACCTTTAGGAAATCCAATGGATTTTACAAAGCTGGAGCAAATGATGATATTGTCTTTGCAACATACCATTAAAGCCTCGAAAACTAAGCTTGACGATAAGGTCGGGCTAATCATTTCCACGACTAAAGGAAATATAAATGTTTTGGAAAATGATACTGCCTTTCCAAAGTCGCGGGCATATTTAAGTATGCTCGGAAAAACCATCCAGAATTTTTTTGGCTTTAAGAATGAGGCCATCGTTATTTCAAATGCGTGTGTCTCCGGAATATTGGCAATTTCCGCTGCCAAAAAATTTATAATCCAAGGAAAATACGACAAAGTCTTTATTGTTAGTGGGGATCTTGTTTCCAAATTCGTCCTTTCGGGATTTCATTCTTTCCAGGCCTTATCTTCCTCGCCGTGCAGACCTTACGACAAGTCGAGAAATGGCATCAATTTGGGAGAAGTAGCTTCCAGTGTTTTGGTTACGGTTTCCGATATAAATTTTCCTACTGAAGCTGTGGAAATTTTGGGTGACGCTACCTGCAATGATGCAAACCATATTTCAGGCCCTTCCAGAACGGGCGAAGGTCTTTATAGAAGCGTCATCGGTGCCATAAAAGATGCTGACGTGCAAGTCGGCGATATCGATTATATATCTGCACATGGAACGGCAACCTCTTTTAACGATGAAATGGAAGCGATAGCCTTTGATAGATTGGCATTGACCCATGTGCCCATTAATAGTCTCAAAGGATATTTTGGTCATACCTTAGGGGCTTCGGGTTTATTGGAGACAATTATAGGAATGCATCAAGTGGACCGAAATGTAGTGTTTGCTTCCAAAGGATTTAATGAACTGGGCGTATCAAGGAAAATCTATATAGTGGATCAGAATTTGGGCAAGGAACTCAAAATATTTTTAAAAACCGCCTCAGGTTTTGGAGGATGTAATACGGCTGCCATTTTTAAAAAGGTAAACGGATAACTTTTGTGAAGGAGATTTTCATCATTCATTTATCTGAAAACAAAGATCAAAAAAATTGGAATCAAAGTATTATATATCAGCATATTGTCATATTAAAAATGGTGCCATTAGTGTAAATGGAATTCCTGATTTTAAGGATGATACCGAAGCTTTTGCCCCTTTTGCCAAAAAAGCATATTATGCTTTGAAAATTGAACATCCCAAGTTTTTCAAGATGGACAATCTCGGTAAACTGGCTTTTATTGCCGCCGAAGCGCTTCTGAAAACTGAATATACACAGGAAATAGAGGAAAATATTGCCCTTGTTTTTTCCAACCGTTCGGCCAGCTTGGATACAGATAGAAAACATCAGGCTTCCATAGGGAATATGGAAGCGTTTTACCCCAGTCCGGCAGTTTTTGTTTATACGCTTCCCAACATTTGCTTGGGCGAGATAAGCATTCGGCACAGCCTGCGTTCCGAAAATAGTTTTTTTATCTTTGACCGTTTTAATGCCGAGCATCTCATGCTGTATTCCAATAGCTTGTTACAGGAGAAAAAAGCAGAGAAAGTGCTCTGCGGTTGGGTAGATTTTGATGCCGAGGATTATGAAGCGTTTTTATATCTCGTAGGTATGGAAGGAAATATTGAAAACAGTATTCAGGAAATAAATAGATTATACAATATATTATGAGCGACTTAAAAGAGGAATTGAAAGCAAAAATAATCGACCAATTAAATCTAGAAGATGTTTCCGTATCGGACATTGCAGATAATGATTCTCTTTTTGGGGACGGGCTAAGTCTGGATTCAATAGATGCGTTGGAGCTGATCGTAATGCTGGATAAGGATTACGGAATTCGTCTTAGCGATCCAAAGGAAGGAAGGAAGATTTTTGAATCAATACAAGTGATGGCCGATTATATTGAAGCGCATCGCACAAAATAAGTGACTTTCGGTTAAAAGAGTTTATATCTTAAGACCTTATTTGCGTTATGGGAAAAGGAGTGGCTATTACCGGAATGGGAATTATTTCTGCCATTGGAAACAATGTAGCGGAAAATTATGATGCGCTCTACCATGAAAAATCCGGTATTACACGTATTGACAATATAGAAACCATTCAAAGGGATGCCATTATGGTGGGTGAGATAAAATTCACCGATGCCCAATTGGTTAAAAAACTAAATCTTCCTTCATCGAACAATTATTCCCGAACCGCAATGTTGGGAGTAATTGCCGCTAAGGAAGCACTGTTCAATGCCGGTATCACCGATTTAAACACATATTCTACCGGCTTGGTTTCGGCCACCAGCGTTGGAGGAATGGATATGACCGAAAAATATTATTATCAATATTTAACGGAGCCTGAAACCCAGAAATATATTGAAAGCCATCACGGTGGGGATTCCACGGAAAAAATTGCAGAACAATTGGGGATTAAGGAAAGTTTTGTAACTACCATTAGTACTGCTTGTTCCTCTGCTGCCAATGCCATTCTTCTGGGTGCCCGATTAATACAATCGGGAAAATTGGATAGGGTTCTGGTAGGTGGCACGGATTGTCTTTCCAAATTTACCATCAATGGGTTTAAAACCCTGATGATCTTGAGCGATACCTATAACACTCCCTTTGACGATAATCGGAAAGGTTTAAATCTGGGCGAGGCGGCGGCTTTTCTGGTTTTGGAGAGCGAGGCTGTCATAAAAGCGGAAAATAAACCTGTGCTTGCCTATATCAAAGGCTACGGCAATGCCAATGATGCCCATCATCAAACTGCCTCATCGGAATTTGGAGATGGCGCCACCCTTGCCATGCAAAAAGCCCTTGCAGTTGCCGATCTAAAACCTTCGGATATAGATTACATAAACGTCCACGGCACTGCCACAGCCAATAATGACTTGTCCGAAGGACGAGCAATCCTACGGGTTTTTGACACAGCGGTTCCCCCCTTTTCTTCCACTAAGGCTTATACAGGGCATACGTTGGCAGCAGCTGGTGCGATTGAGGCAGTGTATTCTATTTTGTCACTGCAGAACAATGTGATTTTTCCCAATCTCAATTTTAAAACCCCAATGAAGGAGTTTTACTTGGAACCAGAAACTAAATTGGTGGAAAGGGAATTAAACATAGTAATGTCCAATTCCTTTGGTTTTGGTGGCAACTGCTCTACATTAATATTTTCAAAAGAGGCGTAATGAAAGAGGTCTATATCAACGGCATCGCCGCGATTTCTGCCCAAAAAACATTTGATGGCAGTTTTTTGGAAAATATTGAAGATTATCAAAACACCCTTTTAATCGCACAGCATCCCGATTATAAAGAATTTATTCCTCCTGCTGCTGCGCGACGGATGGCAGCTGGAATAAAAATGGGAATTGCCGCTTCCAAGATTGCCATGAAAGAAGCCGATGTGGAAATGCTGGATGCCATTATTACTGGAACGGGCTTGGGATGTGTAATCGATTCAGAAAAGTTTGTTAGCGCCATGATCGATAACAAGGAAGAATACCTTACGCCCACCTCCTTTATACAGAGCACCCACAACACCGTTGCGGGCCAGATTGCATTAGGTTTGGAATGTAAGGCTTATAATTTCACCTATGTGCATTCGGCTATTTCCTTTGAATCGGCGCTTGGGGATGGCCAACTGCAAATTGCAAGTGGCGAGGCATCCACTATTTTGGTTGGAGGTGTGGAAGAATTGGGCCCTCATACTGTTGCCATCCATCGGACGATTGACCATATAAAAACAGAACCCATCTCGATTGCAGAAGTCTTGAACTCAGAAACTAAAGGTGCTGTATTCAGTGAGGGCGCTAATTTCTTTGTTCTTTCGGACCACAAGGGAAAAAACTGTTACGCAAAGCTGATGGATGTGGTTACCTACAATACTATTGCAAAGGAACGCCTTATTCCCATTATTGAGAATTTTTTGGATCGTAACCATACCCATATTTCCCAAATAGATGTGGTAGTATTGGGATATAATGGAGATCAGGAATTTGATGATGGATATAGGATGCTATCAAATGGGATTTTTAAGAATATCCAACAGGTTTTTTACAAACATTTGGTAGGGGAACACAATACAGTTTCGGCCTTCGGGCTATGGCTTGCTTCCAAAATATTAAAAACGAAAACGATACCGGAATCAGTTAAGATTAACGATATTGAAAATACAGAACCAAGGATGGTTTTATGCTACAATCAATACCGTGGCAAAAACCATAGTCTTATCTTATTGAAAAAATGCTGAGATTTCTTATTATAAACGCTCTTGTTCTCGTGCTGTTCATGATACTGCTCAGCTCTGGTTATTTTGGGCAAGTTCCAGTTTGGCTTAAGATTGTTTTTATATCGTTCTGGGTAATCTTGGCACTTATTGTTCGATACCAGAATTTAAAAAGGAAAAAGTCCTGAACAAATTGTTCAGAAAATAAGTTGAATAAGGAGATAGAGAACTTTAATAAGAATTATGCCAATTAAAAATCTGTACAAGATAATTTCATCAGAAAAAACCGAATCGGGTGTTTTTGTGAAAATTCACATCGATAAAGATAATCCAATCTTTAAAGGTCATTTCCCCGAGAATCCCATTATGCCGGGGGTATGCATGCTACAGATTATAAAAGAGATAACAGAACAGGCAATCGGCAGGAAATTAAGAATGCGCCAAGCGAACAATGTGAAATTCCTTTCATTAATAAATCCCGAAGTGAATCCCAATTTGACATTGGATATTGCCATTACCGAGGAGGGTGATGAAGTAAAAGTGAAAAATATTTCATCTTTCGAAAATACCGTAGCTCTTAAAATGGGCGCTATCTATAAAATTATTTAGCATACAATTTGCTAGCGGTAGACAACCAGTATAATCCTACAAAATGAGAATGATAAATTTACCGTTCCTAGTATTATTTTTAGTCTCTTTTTATGCCACTGCCCAAGATCTGCAGAAGATCCGCACACAATATCCGCAAGCAGAAAAAAGTTCGGAAATTACAGCCAATTTGGAAAACGCATTGGCAAACATAGGAAGTGAAAGCTCGCCAATATTACAGGCCTATAAGGGAGCTGTCCTAACTTTAAAGGCTAAGTTTGCTGAAAAAAGGAAGGATAAAAAGATCTTTTTCAAGGAAGGCGCCACTTTAATCGAAAATGCCGTGGATAATGAGGGTTCCAATATTGAAATACGTTATATCCGAATGAGTGTTCAGGAAAATGCACCAAAGATATTGGGATACCATAAAGATTTGGAAAATGACAAAGATTTTATTCTGAAGAATTTTGACACTTCAAAAAGTGCGGTGAAACAGGTTATTACAGATTTTGTTCTGCGCTCCGATAATTTTTCTGTCGATGAAAAAGCTAAATTCCACTAATTTCGTCGTTCTCATCTTTCCTATAACAAGCATTTTACATTTATAAATTATGATTCCTGAAATAGAAAGAGCCTCTCCAAAAGATATCAAGAGTTTCCAAGAAGAAAAATTAAGGGAGATGCTCGCGTATATACAGGCCAATTCTCCATTTTATAAACGTTTATTTGCCGGGCATCCCATAGATATTTCAGAGATACAAACTTTGGAAGATCTCAGGAAGATTCCCGTTACTACCAAAGAGCATCTTCAGCAATTCAACGACGATTTTATCTGTGTCCCGAAGTCGGAGATCATTGATTATGTCACCACCTCTGGAACATCAGGGAATCCGGTAACCTTTGGACTTACCGATATTGATTTGGATAGATTGGCCTATAACGAGGCAATTTCATTGGCCTGTTGTGGTGTGGAAAAGAAGGATGTCATTCAATTAATGGCGACTATGGACAGGCGGTTTATGGCTGGCTTAGCATATTTTCTGGGAGCGCGGAAATTGGGTGCAGGAATTATTCGCGTTGGGTCTGGAATTACCGAGCTGCAGTGGGATTCCATATTGAAGTTTAAGCCTACCTATTTGATCACAGTGCCTTCATTTCTATTGAAATTGATAGAATATGCGCATCTCCATAATATAGATTTAAGGAAAACAGGAGTCAAAGCAGCTATTTGCATTGGCGAACCAATTCGGGAACAGGATTTTTCCTTGAACATTTTGGCCCAGCGGATCGTAAAAGATTGGGATATTGAACTCTATTCCACCTATGCCTCCACGGAAATGAGCACGGCATTTAATGAATGTGAGTTTCATTTGGGCGGCCATCAACATCCGGATTTGATCATCACGGAGATTTTGGATGACGATAACATTCCCGTGCCGGATGGTCAAGTTGGCGAGCTCACCATAACCACATTGGGAGTTGCCTCTATGCCGCTTCTCAGGTTTAAAACCGGGGATATGGTCAAGGCATATTCCGAAGGTTGTAAATGTGGACGAAATACCCTGAGATTGGGACCGGTAATAGGGCGACGGAAGCAAATGGTGAAATATAAGGGTACTACATTATATCCACCCGCAATGTTCAATATTCTTAATAATTTTGAGGAAATTGATAATTACGTAATTGAAATTTTCTACAATGAATTGCGCACCGACGAGATTGTCATAAAAATAGCTTCCAAAAATGCCACCTCTCATTTATTGCAAAGTATCAAGGATCATTTTAGAGCTAAGATACGGGTAACACCAAAAATCCAATTCGCTTCACCCGAAACTATACAACAGTTAACATCTTCGGTACAAAATAGAAAAATCACTAATTTGATCGATTATAGGAATGCTAAATAACTAGTAGATGACAATTCTATATTAGTCTCCTTTTTATTTCTATATTAGTTTCCGTTTATTTTAAACTATAATTGACAATGGAAATGACAAAGCGTATAGTACTTGGGATTGCAATTCTTCTCTGTACCCAGATTGGAACTTCCCAGGGTTTTGAAAGAGAAAAACTAGACGCCTATTTTGACACACTTCAAAAACATAATAAATTTATGGGCAGTGTGGCGATTTCTAAAAATAACCAAATCATCTACACAAAAACGGTTGGGTATGCCGATGAGGAAAATAAAATCCCAGCCAATAAGAATTCCAAATACCGAATCGGTTCCATTTCCAAAACCTTTACTGCGGTTTTGGTTTTTCAAGCGGTAGAAAATGGATTGCTCAATCTTGACGAAAAATTGGACCAGTATTATCCTGCCATTCAAAACTCTGAAAAAATTACTTTGGCCAACTTGTTAAACCATCAGAGTGGAATCCATAATTTTACGGACTACGATGAATATTTCTCCTATAATACGGAGCCAAAAAGTGAGGATGAAATGGTTGAAATCATTAAAAATGGTGGCAGTGATTTTGAACCGGGAAGCCAATCGGAATACAGTAATTCCAATTACGTGCTTTTGTCTTTAATTCTGGAAGATATTTATAAAATGCCCTACCCCGAGTTATTGGACAAGAAAATCCTCCAGCCTTTGGGACTGAGAAACACGTACTTTGGGCGAAAGATAAATGTGAAGGACAATGAATGCAAATCCTACAGATGGGTTGGACATTGGGAAAAGGAAACTGAAACGGATTTAAGTATTCCCTTGGGCGCGGGAGGAATTGTTTCTACCCCATCGGATCTTGTGATGTTCAGTAATGCCCTTTTTGGAAACAAATTGTTGCAGAAACAGAGCCTTATGCAAATGGAAACCATAAAAGATGGCTACGGAATGGGACTTTTCCAATTCCCTTTTGGCGACAAAAAAGGTTTTGGACATACCGGGGGAATAGATGGCTTCACTTCGGTATTCACCCATTTTGAAGCAGAAGACATATCCTATGCCCTCACCTGTAATGGTGCAAATATGAACACCAATGATATTTCCATCGCAGTCCTTAGTGCTGCTTACAATAGATCTTTTAATATTCCTGAGTTTACTGACTATAAAGCAAGTGCAGAAGATTTAGAAAATTTTTCGGGAGTCTATTCTTCCTCACAACTTCCGTTGAAAATTACCTTAAGTGCTAAAAACGGGACCTTGATAGCACAGGCTACGGGACAACCTGAGTTTGCTCTGGAGGCAGTGCAAAAGAATAAATTCAAATATGATCCTGCCGGAGTGGTAATGGAATTTGATCCAACCAACAATATATTCGTACTGCAACAGGGTGGAGGATCCTTTACTTTTAAAAAGGAATAAGGGATAACTTCTTGCTCATTTTCGCTTACCACTAAAATTTTTCTTTCATTGTTGCCAATTAGCCATTTAACTTCGATCAATATCCTTCCAGTCAAAAATGTGAATACGGGAAAAAGATTACAAATCGAATAATATCCCTACTTTTGCCATCGTATTTTGAAGATGCCCAAAATGCGAATATATAGACCCACATGAGCCTAAAAAAAGCAACTGCAATTATTCTCCTTATATTAGTGATTGACCAAGTGTCAAAAATTTATATCAAAACGCATTTCGTTTTGGGAGAGGAAGTTCGGGTCCTGGATTGGTTCCGCATTCTTTTTGTAGAGAACGAAGGTATGGCTTGGGGAGCAAAAATACCGGGCACTTACGGTAAATTATTCCTTACGCTTTTTAGGATAGTGGCCATTGGTGGGATTGGGTATTGGTTATATGATTCCATAAGGAAAAATTCCCCAACCATACTTATACTGTGCATCTCATTTATATTTGCCGGCGCCATGGGTAATATTATCGACTCCATTTTCTACGGGATCATCTTTAATGACAGCCATCATAACCTGGCAACCCTTTTCCCAGAAACGGGCGGCTACGGCACGCTGTTCCACGGCAAAGTAGTGGATATGCTCTATTTCCCTTTATACAATGGAACCCTCCCTTCCTGGATCCCAATTTGGGGCGGGAAGTATTTTACCTTTTTTGATCCAGTTTTCAATATTGCCGATTCCGCTATAAGTATCGGAGTATTATTGCTTTTGGTGTTCAACAAAAAAGCTTTTCCAAAAAAATAGATTTTTGGGTACTTTGGCATAGGCTTTAGACTGGTGGATGAACATAAACCCGTTGGCGGAAATGATGCGCAGGCATTCTCCTTATAATTATGCTTTTAACAATCCTGTTTACTTTATTGATCCGGATGGGATGGCGCCCATTCCGGGCAGTTCCTTGGTGCCGGATACGAAACATTTGGGGACAATGGATACCTCTACGGGTGGGTTTGGTGGTACCGATGTGCGTACTTTTGACAAGGATGGAAAAACCTTGGATTCCGTAACAGTGAACGATAAACAAGGGGTGGACATAAGTGCAGACGGTGCTATTACCGCAAATGACCGGCAAACCCCGGGGGATGTTGGTACAGGGGGAAATCCTATAAAGGATCTATTTAATAAATTATTTTCTTTTACTAATATATATGATAAAGACAACCCATTAATCATTGAAAACAACCTAATTGAAACTGGCTCTGTAGAAGGCCCTAACCCTGTAGATGAAACCCTTTTAAAGACTACTCAAGGTGCAGCTGGATGGGGATTAAATAAGCCTCTCTCTGTCTTAGCAGGGGCTTTAGGCGCCCATATTTCCTCTCCCAATTCCACAGTAGTGGTTGAATATGAAGTTCGTGAGGTGAAAAAATGGTATGGATCTGTAACTTACAACTTACTGAATAGAGAAATATTGTCTGTCAATACACATTACATAGTATCAGAGCAACAAATACAGTTAAAATCTTTAGATACCAAGTCGATGGGGATTTCAAGAAAAATGACTTTCACTACTAGTGGATTTGCTATTCCTGTTGTCGGGGGTAAAATGGAATAGAATGGAAGAGGTAGTTAATATCAAGTTCGGTTTTCTCGCGTTTTTTTCCTTTTGCACTTTTTGTGTTTTTTCGGAAATACCCCAAAAGCATTTTTTTGCTATTATGGCTTTGATTTCAATTTTAGTATTTTATATTATTCAGGTTGTGAACAGAAAGAATAATGAAACCACTTTGGCGGTATTTTTTATTTACGTCTATCTTTTTATTTTACTGATTCCTGAGTATGCCTCTATAATAAACAAAATTATCTTAATAGTACTTCTCCTTATTTATATTATTGAAGAGGTTTTCTCTTTAAAAGTGTTTAAGAAAAGATATTTAATTTTTATTCTGGTCTTTTACATTTTTTTACTGATTTATTCTTTATTGATCCTTTATTTCAAGGAGATGCTTCCAATTTTAAATGTATTTGATAATGGAAGTTTATCTAGTTCATACAAAAACGTTCTTTTAAGTCTATTGCTATACTTATTTTTCCCTTTTGTACTTAGATACGTATGTTTAAAAAAATATGGTTCCAAGAGCAGATTAGGCAAGAATCAATAAGGGATTTACCATAGAAGACTTGGGTTACAAGCTGACCCCGTTGGCAGAACAGATGCGCCGCCACTCGCTCTATAATTATGCGTTCAACAATCCTGTGTACTTTATTGATCCGGATGGGATGGCGCCCTTGGGCAACAGTTTTGGCTCTGGCGGTCTTTTAGTAAGTGATACCAACCAACTGGGCGCCTCGGACATCAGTGGCGGGCTGGTGGGCAGTTTGGGGCATGGAGAGTCTGGTGGGAGCGGGAGCAGCAGTGGGAGCTCCAATACCAATACCAAGGCATATAAAGATTTTTTCAAAAATGCTTCAGAGGGTGCTGCCAATGCGGACATGAGTGTGGATGGGGGAGGAGATTGCTGTGGAGGATTAGAAGGTTTAATGGCGAAAATAGCCGGAAAAACAATTAATCTTTTTTTTCCAAAGAATGATGGAATTACTACAGATGGCATAACTGTATACGGCATGGGAAATGATTCCAAAGCAGGAAATGGTATAGTTACTGGAAACGATAGAGGCTCTGGGTCAATTACGGTTAATGGAGATGATATTAATCCTGTGAATACAGTCATAGATAAATTCATTAATTTATTTTCCAATGATTCAAACATTACTTCCGATACCTCCAAAAAATCGGATAGTTTTATACTTTCAAAACATGCCAGCAGAGCTGATGGCAGCGATCCTGTGATATGGAGATCTGGTGCCTCCACACAACAGCAGGCATCAAGAGACTCTGCAAATGCTATGAATAATCGACGGGAATATTTTATACACGGGTATGGAGTTGACTCCATTACTGTGGAAAAGAAAAAACGGTAAAATTTTATTCTTATGATTAAAATAATAGGAATGTTGGCTTTATTTTTATTGCTTATATTCGTTTCCTGCAATAAATCGAACGCAAAAAAATATTACGAAAACGGAGCATTAAAAGAGTTGCACATCTACAAAAAGGATAAAGACTTAGATTCTACAATAATTTTTTATTCGCCGCCCTCCAATAAAAAAATTAAAGAAATAAGAATATGGAACAAAAACACCGGTATCAGTAAAAATTTTGATACGGAGGGGAAACTGATTTTCGAAGGTTACTTTAATCCTGATCCAAAGGTAAGGATTGGAAATTGGACATTTTTTGAAAAAAATCACGATAGCATTGTTGAATATGTAAAAGTAAACGGGGAAAGTTTCACTAATCAAATCTGGTTGATCGATAGAAATGGTGATACTTTGGAAACAAGAGGAAATTTTTTCTATTTCAATGTAAAAGATACCGTTTCGGTCGGAGAGGTAGTAAGGTTAAATTTTTTTCTAATGTGCCCTTCTAATAGCTATAATTCCGAGCTAGAAGTAATTTTGCCTACAGACGATGAGGATTTGGCCAAGGATTTTTCAAATTTATTGGAGATAGAACGGGATACATTCCCGAGCTTGAAAAATGACAATATCCCACATCCAGAAATTCCCAAAGCTGCCCCCACAAACCATTGGGTTGTGTTTGGCTTGGAATATTCGACACCGGGAGTAAAAAGATTAAGGGGAGTCCTCGTTGAATACAGTGACCGGAATAGTAATGATCTTATACTTCCGGATTCCATAAATCGTTTGGAAAGAAGGTTATATTTTGACAAATCTATTTATGTCAAAGATGCTAGAGAATAGTTTCACTTCCCGCTGAGGAGAACCTCCCGCCCGTGTTCCCCAACATTGCTACACAAAATGAAGAGGAAACGATGCAATTGGTTGTTTCTTGAAAAATACTTCTCAATTTGAAAAAAAAGCAGTTTGATTAAGAAGGAGGATATAAAGTCCGCGGACTACAATGACCGTCATACCAACTCCAATGTGGATGATTTTGAATACGATGCCTTTGGCAACCTTACCAAAAACCGGGACAAGGACATTGTCACCATTACCTACAACCATTTAAACACTTCGGCTTCGCTCAGTACAGGCCTTCCCGTAAAAGTAACCTTTTTAGAAGGCGAGACTGTTGAATATACCTATCTTGCGGACGGTACAAAGCTAAAGAAAACCGCGAAAAGACCTGGTTCAAGCACAACCACCACTGAATATAAAAATGGGTTCCAATATGAAAACGGCAAGCTGGATTTTTTCCTCCCGATAGCTATCGGGACGGAAGGGTACGTAAAAGCCACGGAGATTTCTGGGCACAACGAGTTTCATTATGTTTTTACCCATAAGAACCATTTAGGAAATATACGGATGAAATATACAAAGCATCCACAAACCGGAGAAACGGAGATCCTTGAGGAAAACCATTATTATCCGTATGGATTGACCCACAGAGGATACAGCGAGCACCATCTTACCGTTGGTCTTACCCAACCCGGTACGGGGATTACCCTTATAATCGTAAGCCCAGAAAACAATGATAGCTATCTGTATAAGCCCGCCTGCCGGACGGGCAGGTTTGGGGGTATGGAATACCAAAGTGAGTTGGACGCCTATGATTTTGGCGCCCGGAATGGAGCCTGCCCTGAGCGGAGCCGAAGGGATGCCGCACTGGGCAGGTGGATGAACATTGATCCGCTGGCGGAAATGATGCGCCGCCACTCCCCCTATAACTATGCGTTCAACAATCCTGTTTACTTTATTGATCCGGATGGGATGGCGCCTATTCCCGGTAGTTCTTTAGTGTCGGATACCAAGTATTTGGGGACTATGGATACCTCTACGGGAGGCTTTTCAAGTGGTGGCGGGAGCAATGGCGGAGGTAGTGGCGCCAGGAGTGGGACTTTAAATTTAAAAAATGTTGAAGATACGGGTAAGGACATTTCTGGTAGAGGTGTAAATATTTCGAATGGAGCAGCTGATGGAATGGCATCTTCTGGCGGTGGTCCTGGAGACGAAGAGGCGATAAATCCAAATAACCCTGAGGTACTTGATGAAGTGGTAATTTCTGTTGTCACTTATCAAAATGATTATACCATATCGGATGCTGGATGGTTTATTGCCGTTACATCAGATGGAATTAAACAGAATTCAAAATTTAATTCAAAATATTTTACAGCAAAATATGGTACACACACTTTAACAGCCGAAGATATTACAAGGCAAACCCGATCCCAAATGAGAAATACTGCAAAATGGGCAAGAAGAGGAGGGACAATAACAACTGTGGTTTTTGGAGGCTATGATATTTTGGAAGGAATGAATCAGGACGGCGGTCAATATGGACAAAACGCTCGCATAGCTACAGGTAGAACCGTAGGAGGAGCATTCGGAGCTTGGGGCGGTGCAAAAATGGGAGCCGGTATCGGTTTTGTTATTGGAGGACCAGTAGGGTCATTAGCGGGAGGAATAATTGGTGGCATTGCAGGTGGATTGTATGGAAGTAGGGAAGGTGAGAATTTTGTTAAATCAAGACGTCAAAATTAGAAATGAAAAATTTACTTAATAAATTTCATTATTGTATTTATTTAATGGACAGAAGGTTACATTATTTGTCTAATTATATAAATCCTTCATTACTTTTATTTCGACTTCCTTGTGTTAAAAAGAAATACGAAAGAAGGAATCAGAACATCTTTGAGGAATATAACAAAGTATTTACAGATAAAAATAACGGGTTTAGTATTTGGGTTGCAGAAGGGATATTGATGGGAGTAATATTTGGGATTTTAATTGGTAGCATTTTTCTTATTAGTAGAATTTTCAATTTTTATGAGAATATTTCAATGTTCCATTTTATGATCTGTGCTGGTCTTTCTATGTTTATTTGTTATTTATATGTTTTCAAAAATGATAAATATTTGGATTATTTCGACCAATTTGAAAAGTGGCCAAAAAGCCAAAAAAGAAAATATATAATAATCTCATTTTTGGTAATCCTTGCTTCCATAGCTTATTTTTTCGTGAGTCTGATGTGTTGTTGAGAAAGTTTATCGATTTAATTAATCAATTTAAAATCAATAGGAAATGAAAAATATAATATTAATATTAAGTGTTTTTTTTGTGCTACAGAGTTGTGCTCAAAATGATTTAGTTGTACATAAATCAAATGAGGGTTTTTCTCTTTCATATTCAAATAAGGATTGGATATTTGAAGCCAGTAACGATATTTTTCTACTCTTTACAACAAATCAAACAAATGCGGATTTTAAAACCAATATAAATATTTTAGTTCAAGATTTGTCAATGCAACCAATGAGTTTAAATGAATACAATCAACTAACTCTAAGTCAGATTGAACAAGCTACTGGAGAAAATAATATTGAATATGAAAGGGATATAACTGTATCTGGCAATCCGGCTAAAGAATTAACTTATCATATACCTCAAGATATAAATAGAGGCAACTCCATAGCATTAAAAATAAAACAAGTTTATTTGCTAAAGAATAACAAGGCATATTTAATAACGTATACCGCAAAAATGGAAGATTTTGCCACTTTCCTGAGTTCTGCAAATGAAGTTTTTGAGACATTTAAGGTTGAATAGCTGGAGTGCCATTCCCAGGGCGGATTCCTACAGCACGGCGTACAGTTACGACCTTAACGGGAACCTGCTCCCCCTAAAGCGCAACGGACAAATAGACGACCCCACATATGTAGTGGCAATAGATGATCTCCACTATGTCTATGACAATGGCAATAAACTGAAGGCCGTGCGGGATAGCCAAAACCATTCCATGGACTACAATGACCGTCATACCAACTCCACTGTGGACGATTTTGAATACGATGCCTTTGGCAATATGGTGAAAAACCGCGACAAGGAAATTGTCACTATTACCTACAACCATTTAAACACTTCGGCTTCGCTCATTACAGGCCTTCCCGTAAAAGTAACCTTTTTAGAAGGCGAGACTGTTGAATATACCTATCTTGCGGACGGTACAAAGCTAAAGAAAACCACGAAAAGCCCGAGGTACAGCACGAACACCACCGAATACCAAAATGGATTCCAATATGAAAACGGCAAGTTGGAGTTTTTTAATGCGGAAATGAAAACCAGGCAATATATCAACAACTTAATTTGACGTAAGTCAGAATTAAGCCTCCCATCGAAAGTCATTACCAATTTCAATCATACGGGTTATTTTATTATATTTGTACGTATAAATAATTTGTTATGGATACCAAATTAACTTTAAAACTTAATGAAAGGATTATTGAAAAAGCAAAAGAGTATGCCTCTAATAAAAAAATGAGCTTATCTCGAATCGTAGAAGCTTATTTACAATCTCTGACTTCTGAAAATGACACCTCTGAATTCGAGATTTCACCTTTTGTAAAAAGTATCTCAACGGGAACTGAAATTCCAGCTGATTTGGACTATAAAAAAGAATATTCTGATTATTGGCTTGAAAAATATAAATGAGAAAAAGGATTTTTATAGATACAAATGTAATGTTGGACTTTTTAGGAGAGCGCCAACCATTTTACGAATCGGTCGCAAAAATTGCAACACTGGCTGAGAAAGGGAAACTAATAATGGTTGTTTCACCTATTTCGTTTGCAACAGTAAACTATTTGCTGTCAAGATATGAGAACGGAAAAATTGCGAGAGAAAAACTTCGGAAATTTAAGATCATTTGTGAAATATGCTCTCTAGATGAGCAAACCATTGAAAAGGGACTTAATTCATCAATAAAGGATTTTGAAGATGCACTGCAATATTTCAGTGCGACAGAATCGGAATGTCAAGTTATAATAACAAGAAACGGAAAGGACTTTAAAAAATCATTATTACCTGTGATGACTGCAGATGAATTTCTAAAATCTATGAATAAACATTAACTTCTCCCGCTGTCCCGGGCGTCCCGCCTCTGCGCAACATGGCTTCCCGATTCATGCACAATTACCACCCAATATAAAAAGGGGTTATAATATGAGAACGGCACGCTGGAGTTTTCTCTCATGTGGAAATGATGAGAAGCCATAGTGGTTATGCCTTTAACAATCCTGTGTATTTAGGGATCCGGTTGATATGATGTCGGTGGTTTTGCAAATATAATCCCGCTCCCCCGCTCCCGAAGTTTCCGGAGCATTGCGTGGCATCCATATTATAATGAAGTAACTACACTTCAGTCCTCCAATAAACTCAAATAAGGAAATTTCTATCTTACAAATTCAGTCGGAATTATAAATTCCACAGTGCTTTGGATTTTGCAAATGAAAAAATATTATGTGATGATATTGTGGTATTTCGGTATTAGGGTTGAATTGTGAAAATTGGAAAGTTTAATTAAAATCGTGAAAGGACCACGATTCAAGCGCGCACCAGCGGGGATACAAAGTTTCGGCAGGAAATAAGGAGAATAAATTACACACTACTTAAATGCATCCTTCCAATTATCTAAAATCAAACAAACCCACATTTCATAAATATTAAATATCTTAGAATAACCAACCCCTTAAAATCAAGAAATGGCCAAAGTTAAATCCATTATAAAATTTATTGGAACCATAAAGGGGAAAACTTTTTATTTTCTTAAGGGGCACTATATATCTCGAAAGGCTAACCCACCCACCAAAGACCAGATTAATAACGACCCACGTTTTGTCAAAGTAAAGGCAAATACCAAGGAATTCGGTGGGGCGTCCGTTCTATCAAAGGCAATCCGTATTGGTTTAGGTGAAAATGAAAAACTGTTCAAGGATACTCGCTTTACTAGTAGACTCACCGGAACCTGTCGAAAAATAATTCAAAAAGGAAAGGGAAAACCGGGCGAGCGCGAAGCCAACCTTGCCAATATGCCCGAAGCCCTAATCGGTTTTCAGCTCCAGAAACATCAAATCTTTAATCGGATTTTTCCCGCCACCCCCATTATCACCAAAAACGCAAACCAGGAGTTTATAACTATCTCAATTCCTAAAGTCAACCTAGCTTCAACAAAACAAATTTCAGCCGGCACAACCCATTTCAAACTCATTGCGGCAATAGGTGCCGTAGCAATCCACAAATGGGACAAAAAAAGCCAAAAATATAAACCTACAAAACTCAAATCCAATGGCCTTAAAACAATGGCAATTACAGATCCGTTGTTGTGCAACCAAGAGCATCAAAATGTAATTTTAATCGTTTCGAACCCAATTAAACAAAACCGTTTCCAAATCCCGAAAATAAACCGCCTTTCTCCATGGCCGCCCCAACGCATATCAATAACTGTATGGCTAGGTATAACCTTCGGAAGTATGGAAGGTAAAAATTACGAACTCCAAAATTATCCCAGGGCCATGGAATGTATAGCTATCTTGTAAAGTTTTTGCAAATTGAAAATGGCAGTCCCCCACCGCAGAATCTTAAATAAATCCTTCAAATTTGTATAAATCTCTAGCCGCCCATGTCTATCATTCAGTATCTACCCTCCAGCTTCCAATCTCTACCCTCTAAATTCCCCTACAAAATTAATCCAAAGGCTAGGTTCACCCGTATATAAGCCTACCATAAAGCATAGATAAGCCCAGTATTAAGTATAGATAACCATTTACTCGACATAATTTCAATTCTTGCATAGCGGGAGCATAAAAATCTATATTGACTTTAAAATTCTAATTTGATAATGCTTACGGCATTTTCAAACTCCCATTTTAAAAAATCATATTCAATTTTAAAATCCTTCTGGGCCCTTAAAGAAGAATTTTTAATGAAAATTAATCCTTGATCCAAGAGTTTCCTATAATTACGAAAAAAGAAAAGATGATAAATTCCGGATTAGCCCAAACAACATGGTTATGGCCAATATTATTATGAGGAAACGCTTATTATAAAGAATCGAAAGCCGATATTGAGTGTGGAATATCCAGTTTGAAATTATTCCTAAACCAAAATAAATTATACCGGGCAAAGCAAATACCAGTAATGCATTATGCCTTAAGGCATTTAAGAAATCCCCGTGCAATAATAAATGGATGGCTCGTTGGCTACCACAACCGGGACAGGAAAAACCTGTAAAAGCATGAAAAAGGCATGGGAGATACAAATTTGAAGAATAAGTGATTTGGTAGTAAAATAAAATGAAAATGGAAGACAAAGTAGCCACAAGAACAATCTTTAGTAGCTTATGGGTGTTGTCAATCTTTTCCATTAGTTTAAAATTTCCTTCTCATTTTTATAAAGATAATTTCTTATTCCCAAATTGGTATATTTTTTCTGGAGTAATACAGAAGTCCAAGGGGATGTCAGTTTCGCCTGAATCTATTTTGGTTTCAGGCGCAAAAAAGGAGAGTCCGATAAATAATGCGTCAGACTTGCATTTATGTAGAAAACGATCATAGAATCCATTTCCGTAGCCTACGCGATGTCCATTTTCATCAAAGGCCAATAATGGAACAAATACAACATCCATCATTTCAGGAGGTATTTCAATCCCCGAAACAGGCTCGGGAATGCCATAACCCGAGATTTTTAAAGCCGTGTTTTCCTGTAAGAGAATATGATGCATATGGCAAGTGGTAAAATCTGCTTTTGAAACAACAATACTTTTGTCCTTGCCCTGCAGGATATGCATTATATAATCGGTGTTCACTTCTTTTTTATGGGCAATCGTCAAAAAAATATGGTAATAAATTTTGTTCCAGATATCCAATTTTAAACTTTGATTCGCAATTTTTACGCTCATGGCTTCCACATCGTCATCCATCAAACTTTTACGCAAGGCTATATATTTTTTCCGAAGGGTGAATTTGTCGGACATAGGTCTAATCAATTAGTGGTTGGAACAATGTAAAAGGGGAATGACAAATTTCGTCATTTTAGGACAAATGAAACGGAAAGGTTTTAATCTTCCATTTCTTCATCCTCCGTCTTTTCGGTATTCAGGGTAGAAACGTGGAAAATGGCATCGCCTTGGTTTACTATTGGCGATTGGTTTACATTGATGATATAACCTTCATTGGGTGAGGTTACCTTAAACCGCATTTTTCCATAAGGGTCGGTAATGGTAGCAAGAAATTCCCCCTTTTCCACGTGCTTATTGCAATCTATTTTCACGTGCAGCAATCCACTCCTATGTGCTCGGATCCATTTGCTTTTTTCTATGATCACCGTAGGCGCGGGCGCTTCGGGAGCCGTAATTCTATTGCCCAACATGTCCAAATGGTCCAAAAACCGGAGCACCCCGTCCACACCTTCCTTTACCACATATTTGTTGCTTTCACGACTTTTCCCCCCTTCAAATAGAAGTACAGGAATTCCCATTTTTCGACAGGTGTTCCGATAGGATTTTTCTATTGTATTGGAATAGACCGTAAACGGAGCATTAAAAGCCTTGGCCAGTTCAAGCAATTTTTCGTCTCCGGGTCGGATCCGCACTTGTGGCGCATTGAAACGACTAGCTCCTCCGGTATGAAAGTCGAGGCAGTAGTCGGCATGCGGCAAAACCTTTTTCGTAAAATGATATGCCACCCTGCTTGCCAAGGAGCCGGATTTGGTCCCAGGAAAAACCCGGTTAAGATCCCGGCCGTCCGGAAAAGAGCGGTCGCCGTTTAGAAATCCAAAAACATTTAAAATCGGGATACAGATAAGGGTTCCCCTCTTGGGCTTGTTGAGTTTTCGTGCAATCAATTGACGAACTATCTCCACGCCATTTATTTCATCCCCGTGAATGGCCGCTGTTATTAAGACTGTGGGTCCGGGGGTTTTGGAACGTTCAATAATAATCGGGATTTCAATCTTGGAGGAAGTATACAGTTTAGCGATGCTAAAATCAACTGTTTTACTTTCTCCAAGAGCAATACGCTCGTTTAATATTACTATGTCACGTTCCTCTTTTTTAGCCATAATTATACGTTGCGCTCAATATATTTGATAATGGAATTGGCGATGTCCTTTCCTGTAGCGGATTCAATCCCTTCCAAACCTGGGGAGGAGTTGACCTCTAGAATCAGCGGTCCTCTATCCGATTGCAACATATCAACACCGGCAATTCCCAATCCCAAGGCTCTTGCAGCCTTTAATGCTGCCGTTTCTTCTTCATCGGTCAGTTTTATAACAGTAGCCGTGCCTCCACGGTGAAGATTGGAACGAAACTCCCCATCCTTTGCCTGCCGCTTCATGGCACCCACTACCTGTCCATCCACAATAAATGCACGAATGTCTGCGCCTCCTGCTTCTTTTATAAATTCCTGTACAATTACGCGTGCCTGTAGATTATTGAAAGCCTCAATCACAGATTCCGCCGCCTTACGGGATTCCACTAGGATTACTCCTATGCCCTGGGTTCCTTCCAATAATTTAATGATAACCGGCGCGCCACCAGCTTGACTCACTATTTCCTTAACGTTTTTGGAATAGTTGGTAAAAACGGTTTTTGGAAGTCCCAACCCAGCCCTTGAAAGTATTTGTAAACTCCTTAGCTTATCCCGAGACCGAACCAAGGCCTGTGATTCTGTGGTGGTAAAGCAATGCATCATCTCGAACTGCCGCACCACGGCGGTCCCGTAAAAAGTAACTGAGGCGCCAATACGCGGAATAATGGCATCGGTATGGCTCAACTTTACTCCCTTGTACATTATCACCGGATTCCTTTTCTCGATAACGATGTCAACCTTTGAGTGGTTGATGATCTCTACATCGTGTTTGCGCGCTTTTGCCGCTTCTACTAAACGTTTGGTAGAATAGAGATTCGCGTTTGCGGACAGAATTTTAATGTTCATTTTTTTCTTTTAGTTTGTAGGAAAGATTGGTTTTGTTGATGTCCACCATATATTTTTTTGTCAGAAACTTCCGGCCCAATAATACCGGAAACTTCATTTCCTCCCGGTCACTCAGGGTTAAAGCTATTTCGTGAACCTTGCCAAAAAGTATTATTTCGGTCTTAATTCGGTACCTTGCTTCCGATTGGCCGTTGCTGCTCTTTACAACCTTTACATCATAGGCGTCAAAGATGATTTCCTTTCCGTGGTAACTAGGGTGCTCTTCGTCAAGAAAATTGCATTTCAGATATCCGTCCTCTATTTTTAGGTTTTTACAATGTATGGAAGAAGTATAGGCACCAGTATCTACTTTTACCTCAATATTGTATAGATCCAATATTGGAAAATCTGCTTTGTCTATTCTCCCTATATTTCTTTTCAATGCTAATTTATTTATTTACTGCAATATATAAATTTTGATATCCAATTTACAAAAACAATCATTACCTCTATTCCAGCCGGGATATCTATTTTTTATTTCTTTCAATAAATCCTATCAAGCTTTTGGATACGCTTGTGCCCGAAGTGCTTTCAATGCCTTCCAGACCAGGCGTACTGTTTATCTCAAGAATCAACGGGCCGCTTTTGGATTGAAGTATGTCCACCCCGCAAAAACCAAGCTTCATCGCTTTCGCAGCACGAATGGCTATTTTTTCTTCTTCGGTAGAAAGTGAAATCTTTTCGGAACTGCCTCCTCTATGGAGATTGCTTCTAAAGTCCCCACTTTTACACTGTCTTTTCATGGCCGCCACCACCACTCCGTCCACAACTATTGCGCGGATATCCGCACCATTGGCCTCTTCAATAAATTCCTGCAGTAAAAAACTTACTCCTGCAGCGTTTAGTGTTTCTATTGTGGCTAAGGCATTTTTTGGATTTTCACTCAGGATTACCCCTTCTCCATGGGTGCCTTCCAAAAGTTTGATAATCACAGGTTTTCCCAAAAATGAATCCAGTTGCTCCTCAAAACCGAAATAGGAGCCAAAAATTGTTTTTGGAATTGGAATTTGATGTTGTGCCAATACCTGAAAACAGATCCACTTATTCCGGCTGTTTACTATACCTTCCGAGGAAGCAACCGTGAAAATACCCTTGGATTCAAAGTGGCGAACAACATTTCCCCCATAAACCGTGTTGCTTGCGCCAATTCGTGGAATAATGGCATCAAGGGTATCGATTCTTTCCCCTTGATAATGCGTTACAGCCTTTCCATTTTCAATGCTCAACCTAAAGTAGGAAGGATCCAAAATTTCCATATTATGGTTGCGCGATGCACCTGCTTTAAAAATACTTTTTGTAGAATACAGGGCTTCTCCACGAGAAAGGATTGCTATGTTCATAAAGAAAATGAAAATTGATTAGGGGGAAATTGTATATCGCTATGAAAATATAGCCTTAAGTTCGGTAGCGTCGCTGGGTTTCATCTTGCCGGCCAATACCAAGCTCAATTGTTTTCGTCGTAAGGCAGCGTCAAAACGTTGTTTTTCCAGTTCGGTTTCTGGGATCAGTTCTGGAACTTTAATGGGATTGCCGCTTTCATTGACTGCTACAAAAGTGTAAATTGCCTCGTTGGAAACACTTCGTTCCCCACTTTCCCGGTCCTCGATATAAACATCCATAAAAACTTCCATGGAGCTGGAAAAGGCTCGGGATACCTTAGCTTCCACCGTTACTACACTGCCCAAAGGAATCATCTTGTTAAAGGCAACGTGATTCACCGATGCCGTAACAACTATCCTGCGGCTATGTCTGCGGGCTGCAATACTTGCCGCCCTATCCATCCGGGCCAAAAGCTCACCACCAAACATATTGCCTATGGGATTGGTTTCACTCGGCAATACCAAGTCAGTAATTATAGTTAGCGATTCGCTGGGAGTTTTAGCTCTCATCCTTAAAATTTTTCGTCAAAGATACCGAACAAATAAAATAAGATGAGGGAAAAATACTCATAATTGAAACAGCGCTTCCTAGAAGTAAAATCACGCTTTTTAACAAAGGCTTATTTAGGGAAATCAAATAGGTTTAAATAAGGGATTTATTGCATTTCCTGCACCAGCAACCAAGCATCGGGATTTTCTGTACGCTGTATTTCACCCAGTTTTTGCAAGGCTTCCTTCCTGTCCTCAAAACTGGCGTAGATTACCTGGAACAGTCCATAATTGGTTGTTCCCATATTCATAGGGGAATATCCTTTTTCCCGAAGTTGCTCCATCTTTTTTTCGGCATTTTCCTCAAGCTGAAAGGCTCCAGCTACAAGATGATATTTTCCCACTTGCTTGGCCAGTTGTAGGTTGAGTACCGGCAATGGATTGGCAATAACAAAAGTAGCTTCCTGAATTTGATTCTCAACAAGGGAATTTGCCTTTTGGCGCTCTGCAAAATTATGTCTCTGCACTTGTCCTTCATATAGCTTCAATCCGCCCGCACCGCTTAAAAGTACAGCTACAGCCGCAACCGCCGCATATTTCAAATAGGATCTGCCTGATCGTTTGTCGGTATTTAGGGAAATTACCGGTTTTTCTTCGGAAGGTTTTCTTATTTCCCGATTGATTTTTGGCGATACAAAATCAGTGAGTCCAAAGGAAGCGGTATTGAAATTTTGTTTATGAATAGGTTCAAACTGAATGGATCCTTCATTATTCAACCATAAACTTCCGATATTTTTCATCGGAATGGATTTACCTGTTTTTAGTTCTTCTCCTAATTGGGTAGCAAAATCCCGCACCTTTTTAAGTGCAACTTCATAACTGCACTTTTCCACAGAGGCAACATAGTTTGCCAAAAGACCATCATTTACCTGAAGCTGCCGGTTGAATGAAAGTATTTTTGATGGAGGAGAAAAGGTATTCGTGGCTTCATCTATCCAAGCGGATTGGTTTCGGGTCAAAAACGCGCCAAACCCAGGAATGATAACACACTCATAACGATACAGTAGGTCGGATATGTAGGTAGAAAGTTGCATAAAACAAAGTTAGCCAATTTCCGTTGCGTTCCAATTTTTGTTTTTGCTATTTATTAACAAGCATAATTTATTGTATTTTTAAATTTCCTCCCTCTCTTTTTAAATCTATCACGGATGTTATCAAAAAATGAGCTGCGATATACTATGGCCCTGCAAAGAATTCCCAATTTAGGGGATATCTCTGTCAAGAAATTGTTGATGAAAATCGGTTCGGCAGAAGAGGTATTTAGGGAAAAAAAGAGCAATCTTGCCAAAATTGATGGTATAGGTCCTTTAAGGGTAAAAGAAATCAACCTAAAGTATCATCTGGATCTTGCCGATGAGGAACTGCATTTTATAGAAAGCAATAATATCCAATGGAGTTATTTCCAGGATAGGGAATATCCCGAAAGACTCCGTCATTGTCCAGATGGGCCCATTCTGCTTTTTAGTAAAGGCAATATCGATCTGGTCAATAAAAAGTTGATAAGTATTGTTGGCACAAGGAAAATTACGACTTATGGCGATGCTTTTTGCCAAAATCTTATTGAGCAGCTTTCACCCTTAAACCCTGTTATTATCTCGGGCTTGGCCTATGGTGTCGATATTTGTGCGCACAGAGCGGCAATACATAATAATTTGCAGACTATCGCCTGTTTGGGCCACGGGCTAAATAGGATGTATCCGGAGGAACATAGAAAGTTCAAAACGCAAATTGAGGAGAACGGAGGGTTCTTTACTGAATTTTGGAGTTGTGATAAATTTGACAAAACCAATTTTTTAAAAAGAAACAGAATCATCGCTGGTCTTTCTGAAGCTACCATCGTTATTGAATCAGCAGAAAAGGGAGGCAGCCTAGTAACTGCTGATATCGCCGTTTCTTATAATAGGGAGGTATTCGCAGTTCCGGGAAGAGCTACCGATGTCCAAAGCGTGGGATGCAATAATCTCATCAAACAACAAAAAGCGCACGTCCTCACCACGGCCGCAGATATCATTTATCAACTTGGCTGGGAAGTTGCCCAGAAAAAACCGAGGCAAACACAGCTGTTCGTAGAGTTGGACGAAGAAGAAAAGATGATTTTCAGATTTTTGAAAGAAAAGGAAAAAGAGCTGCTGGATATTATTGCCCTGGAATGCAGACTGCCGGTTTTTAAGGTAGCGTCCCTATTGATGAATATGGAGCTGAAAGGAGTTGTAAGACCTTTGCCCGGCAAACTATTTCAATTGGCATAAATTGTTTATGAGGTTACGTAAAGCTTCATCATTATTCTAAGTTCGCATAATGTCCTTTTTCTATATTCTAATTTCAGGATCAATTCGTCACCAATTATAGTCGAATAATTATATCGGAAATAATTTCCCAATCGCTGTAGTTTAAAGTAAGTAAAAGAAGAGGTAATATGTGTTTAATTCATATTTAAGTTAGGGTTCACCCGTATATACCCCATAGATACCCCATAGATATCCCACGGATGTTTCATGGATGTCTTATTTAGAAAGGGTAAAAGCTCTACCGCTTTGGATACCGCCACCATCTTTTGTTTTGAGTCCAATTTTTCTTTAATAAAACTATATTCAAGTCCTATTCCCGCAAATTTCATTTCGGATAAAAGTTGCAATCGAGTATCTTTGAACCTATGGTCAATCCTTCGATAACACTCCAAATTGCAACCCTTCCAGATTCTCCCGGAGTTTATCAATATTATGATAAAGACGGGAAATTGCTTTATGTTGGAAAGGCAAAAAATCTCAAAAAGAGGGTTTCATCCTATTTTACCAAGAATTTCGACAACAACCGGACGCGTATTCTGGTAAAGAAAATTGCCACAATTAGGCACATTGTGGTGGAAACAGAAACTGATGCCCTGTTGCTGGAAAACAACCTGATCAAAAAATATCAACCGCGTTATAATGTCCTTTTAAAGGATGATAAAAGCTATCCATGGATTTGTATTAAAAAGGAACCCTTTCCACGTGTGTTTTCCACACGGCAGGTTATACGGGACGGTTCGGAATATTATGGGCCCTATACCAGTATGAAAACGGTCCATACGTTGCTGGACCTTATTAAGGGATTATATCCGTTGCGCAACTGCAATTACGATCTGTCCCAAGCCAATATTAAAGCGGGTAAGTTTAGGGTTTGTTTGGAATATCATTTGGGAAACTGTTTGGGTCCTTGCGAGGGTCTATTTCCGGAAAAGGATTATCTTGATAATATTGACGCCATCCGTAATATCATAAAAGGAAATTTTAAGGATTCGCTAAACAAGTTCAAGGTGCAGATGAAGCAGATGGCCGCGGACCTCAATTTCGAGGAAGCGCAACGTATCAAGGAAAAAATCGATATTTTGGAGAATTACCAATCCAAATCCACGGTGGTAAATCCCAAAATCAATAATGTGGATGTATTTTCCATCATTTCTGATGAAAGTTTCGCCTATATCAATTTTCTGCAGATTTCCCATGGGGCAATTATTAGATCCCATACTCTGGAAATCAAGAAGAAACTGGATGAAGCCGATGAGGATCTATTGTCCCTGGCAATAGTTGAATTACGGCAGCGTTTCCATTCCCGTTCCCGAGAGGTTTATGTGCCCTTTGAAATTGATTTGGGTGAGGATGTAAAAGTGCATGTGCCCAAATTAGGGGACAAAAAGCATATTCTGGACCTCTCCGAACGAAATGCCAAATACTATAGGATGGACCGCTTTAAACAAGCGAAAATAGTTGATCCCGAACGCCACGAGAAACGAATTATGGCACAAATGAAAAAGGATCTGCGTTTGTCCCAGGAGCCACGGCATATTGAATGTTTTGATAATAGTAATATTCAAGGAACCAACCCTGTCGCCGCCTGTGTGGTTTTTAAAAATGGAAAGCCCAGTAAAAAGGACTATCGCAAATTCAATATAAAAACGGTGGAAGGACCGGATGATTTTGCGTCTATGGAAGAAGTGGTGTATAGACGGTACAAAAGATTACGGGACGAAAATGAGCCTTTGCCCCAGCTGATAATTATCGATGGCGGGAAAGGTCAGCTTTCCTCCGCTTTAAAAAGTTTGGATGCACTGGGCCTACGCGGGAAAATTGCGATAATAGGAATTGCCAAACGCCTGGAAGAACTATTCTATCCAGATGATCCCATTCCCTTATATTTAGACAAGAAAAGTGAAACACTAAAGGTGATACAACAATTGCGGAATGAGGCCCACCGTTTTGGGATTACCTTTCATAGAAGCAAGCGCAGCAAGCAGGCTTTGGATACTGAACTGGAAACCATTCCGGGAATAGGTGAAAAAACAATTGTCGAATTATTGGGACATTTTAAAAGTAAAAAACGAATTGCCGCGGCTAGTTTTGAGGAACTATCCCAAGTTGTGGGTGCCAGCCGCGCCAAGAAGTTGGTACAGCACTTTAATGAAAATTGATCCAAAATAATAATAGATTAGCGTTCTAATTTAATTGGAATAAACCATCATCAAAAGAAAGGAAAAATTAATGAGAAATATACTGTTATTGATTTTCTTGATGGTTTCCAGTATTTCCTTTTCCCAAAAGGAAAAACAGGAGGATGTAAAGGTTGGGTTGGTTTTAAGTGGCGGCGGCGCAAAAGGGTTGGCACACATTGGTGCCTTAAAGATAATTGAGGAAGCAGGAATACGGATCGATTATATAGGCGGCACGAGCATGGGTGCAGTAATTGGCGCTTTGTATGCCGCAGGATATTCGGCCAGTCAGTTGGACAGTATTTTTATGGAAACCAACTTCAATACCCTGATACAGGATGAAATCCCGAGAAGGTCCAAAACGTTTTATGAGAAACAGGAATCGGAAAAATATGCATTGGTCCTACCGTTTGAAAACTTTAAGGTAGGCTTTCCTTCCGGGTTTTCAAAGGGACAAAATTTTTACAATCTTCTTTCCCGATTGACCAGCCCGGTAAGTGATATATCCGATTTCAGCAAATTGCCCATTCCCTTCTTTTGTGTAGCGACCAATGTTGAAAATGGTAAGGAGGTCATTCTTGATCACGGATACCTTCCGCAAGCAGTAGTGGCAAGTGGTGCCTTGCCATCACTTTTCCGGCCGGTGATTATCGACAATAAAGTACTGATCGATGGCGGGGTGGTGAACAATTATCCCGTTGATGAAGTCCGGGCTAAAGGAATGGATATCATTATCGGCGTAGATGTACAGGACAGCCTAAAGAATAGGGATAGGCTGCAATCCGCATTGCAGGTACTAGTGCAGATAAATAACTTTAAGACTATTAAGGATATGGTCGAAAAGAGAAGGAAAACAGATATTTATATCCAACCGGATATCAAGGATTTTAGTGCTATATCCTTTGATGCAGGTAGAAATATAATTAATTCAGGAGAAGAGGGTGCTAAAGGTTTTATGGCAGAACTGGAAAAGATAGCACAGCGTCAACAACCTTGGGAACGACAAGAGCAAGTGTTCGAAATTAAGGATACAATTAGAATAGATGAGGTTCAGATATCAGGAAATCACAGATATACCAGAAGTTATGTGCTGGGAAAATTGAAATTGCGCGCTCCCGATAAAATGACTTACAGTGAATTTAGCGAAGGGATAAACAACCTTTCTGCGACTGGAAATTTTCAAAGTATCAATTATAAGTTTACAAAAAATACGGAAGGTAAAAACGTTTTGGAAGTCTATTTAAGGGAGAACAGCGCCCAGATGTTCCTTCGGTTTGCCGCGCATTATGACCCCTTGTTCCGAACGGCGGCTTTGGTCAACATCACCAGGAAGCGAGTGTTTACAAATAATGATATTGTCTCGTTGGACCTTATCGCCGGGGATAATCTCCGGTATAATTTTGAATATTACATCGACAAGGGATATTATTGGAGTGTGGGCCTCAATTCCAGCTATCACTTTTTTGAAACGGGAGTACCCTTAAGTTTTGTAAGTGTTGATTTTCCTGTGGATTCTTCACTGCCGGTAAACAAAATCGCCATAAAATATAGTGATCTGACTAACCAAATGTATTTTGAAACACCCTTCCGACGAACGTTTATTTTGGGTGCGGGAGCAGAACATAAGTACTTGAGATATCTTTCCGAAACCCTAGGTAGGGACAGTGAAAATTCCCAACGCACCATTTTTGAAAGTACTAATTATTTTAGTAGCTATGGTTACCTCAAATACGACAGTTACGATAATAGCTTCTTCCCTAAAAAAGGAGCTTACTTTGCAGGTGATTTCCATTGGTACTTGGTTGCACGTGGACAAGCAAAAGATTTTACACCTTTTTCCATTGCCAAAGCCAAGGTGGGCTATGCTTTTTCCTTCTTGAAGCGTTTCTCGATAAATTTAACTACCGAAGGGGGATTTAAACTGGGTGGACAAGAAAACACAACCTTGGATTTTGCTCTTGGCGGATTTGGTTTCAAGGAAATCAATAATATAATTCCATTTTTCGGTTATAATCCTCTGGCCCTTCGTGGAAATACTTACCTTAAATCGGGCATTACCGTCGATTATGAATTTATAAGGAAAAACCACTTAAATATAGGAGCTAACATTGCCAATGTGGGTAACGACCTGTTTGAGAGGGCCAAGTGGATTGATAGAATTCAGTATTTGGGGTATTTTGTGGGATATGGAATGGAGAGTGTTTTAGGCCCACTGGAAGTAAAATATTCCTATTCTCCCGAAACCAAGAGCAGCAATTGGTATGTGGCCCTGGGATATCGATTTTAAGAATTCCGCAGAAGTTGCCGCATAAAATTGTCTTGGGAATTTTATCTGCCATAAATTTAAATCGATCAAAGTTTGTATTCAAAAAAGTTTAAGTTTTGAATTAAGGGAAAACAACTATAATTTCTCGATATTTGTGTATTAAACACTAAAAGTTATGCCTTTCTATCATAAACTAGGTAAAATACCGCCTAAACGACATACCCAATTCCGAAAACCCGACGGGACTCTTTATTCCGAACAACTATTCGGCACAATAGGATTTGATGGAATGTACAGTAATATCTATCACGAAAATCGTCCTACCCAAGTAAAACAGATCAAAAATCAATACAGTGTAGCCCCCAAAATAGCGAATGCCAACAATATTGAATCGCTTAAACTAAATGGTTTTGGAGTAAAGCCTGAAAAGGATTATTTGGAAAGTAGAAAAGCAGTTTTGACCAATAGTGATTGCAGTATCATCCTTGCTGCTCCAACCCAATCGTTGCGGGATTACTTCTATAAAAACACAGATGCAGACGAAGTAATTTTTATTCATAAGGGAAGCGGGAAATTGAGAACATTCCTCGGCAATATCGATTTTAAATATGGCGATTATCTTGTAATACCACGCGGGGTTATCTATCAAATTGATTTTGACACCCAAGAAAACCGGCTATTTATTGTGGATTCGCGTCACCCTATTTATATGCCCAAGCGATATAGAAACTGGTTTGGACAGTTACTCGAACATTCCCCATATTGTGAACGGGATATCCGTAAACCCGAAGAGCTTGAAACCCATAATGAAAAGGGGGAATTCCTGGTCAAGGTTAAAAAGAACGACGATATTTTTGAAATGGTGTATGCCACCCATCCCTTTGATGTGGTTGGATATGATGGATATAATTATCCTTATGCCTTTTCAATCCACGATTTTGAGCCCATAACAGGAAGAATTCATCAACCGCCTCCGGTACATCAAACCTTTGAGACCTCCGCCATGGTAATTTGCAGTTTTGTGCCAAGATTATATGATTATCACCCGGACAGTATTCCCGCGCCCTATAATCACAGCAATATTGACAGTGATGAAGTGCTGTACTATGTTGACGGTGATTTTATGAGCAGAAATGATATAAAACAAGGTCATATCACTCTTCATCCAGCGGGAATAGTCCATGGCCCACATCCAGGTGCTGCCGAACGAAGTATCGGAAAAACCGAAACCGAAGAACTGGCCGTAATGGTAGATACCTTTAAACCTTTGCAAGTAACCGAGGTGGGAATGGAATTATCCGATGGTACCTACTATCAAAGTTGGTTGGAATAGATTTGAAGATTTGAAGATTGATGATGGGCTGTAAAAAAGTCAATAAGGAATTGCACAAATCAGCCGCGTATTAAAAATCTTCAATAAAATTATAATATCAGGCAAAAGGAAATAAAAAGGTATTTTTGGCTGTTTGTATAATAAGGCGTTCAAATCCCGTATAAAAATATGGATTGTTCAAATTAGAATATAGATTAAGAAATTGTGTAGGTTCGAGGTCCAATATTACCTTTTGGCATTTTGGCCTAATCCACTTGTTAAAACATTAATTAATTCATTATTATGAGTAAAGAAGTAAAATCGGTCGAGTATGGCCTGGAAAAGATTTTTGAGGGTGCAGAGGATTTTCTGCCATTGTTGGGAACGGATTACGTAGAACTCTATGTAGGAAATGCCAAACAGGCGGCCCATTATTATAAAACGGCTTTCGGCTTTCAATCCTTTGCATATAAAGGGTTGGAAACAGGATCAAGAGATACTGTAAGCTACGTCCTTAAGCAGGATAAAATCCGCATTATGCTTACCTCTCCATTGAACAGTAAATCCCCAATCAATGATCACATTGTAAAACATGGTGATGGTGTAAAGATTATTGCACTTTGGGTGGAAGATGCCCGTTCGGCTTATGAAGAAACAGTAAAGCGTGGCGCAAAAAGCTTTATGGAGCCTACTGTTGAAAAGGACGAGAATGGCGAAGTAGTGCGAAGTGGTATTTATACCTATGGAGAAACTGTCCATCTTTTTGTGGAAAGAAAAAATTACAAGGGAGATTTCCTTCCGGGATTCAAAGAATGGAAATCCGATTACAATCCTGCTCCCGTAGGATTTAAATTCATTGACCATATGGTTGGCAATGTAGGATGGGGCGAAATGAATACTTGGGTAAAATGGTATGAAGACGTTATGGGCTTTGTTAATTTCCTATCCTTTGATGATAAACAGATCACTACGGAATATTCTGCTTTGATGAGTAAAGTGATGTGTAACGGAAACGGCCGAATCAAATTCCCCATCAACGAACCGGCAGAAGGAGTTAAAAAATCCCAAATCGAAGAATATTTGGATTTTTATGAAAGCCCAGGGGTACAGCATATCGCAGTGGCTACGGATGATATTATTACAACCGTTGCAGATCTTAAATCCCGAGGCGTTGAATTCCTGCCACCTCCACCTCAAGCATATTATGACGACATCCCAAGAAGACTTGGTAGTCATATGAGCATCATGAAAGAAGATATAAAGGAACTTCAGAGACTTTCTATTTTGGTGGATGCCGATGAAGAGGGTTATCTGCTTCAAATTTTCACCAAACCTATTCAGGATAGGCCCACACTTTTCTTTGAAATAATCCAGAGAATGGGCGCCAAAGGTTTTGGAGCAGGAAACTTTAAAGCCCTTTTTGAATCCATTGAGCGTGAGCAGGCGCAAAGAGGAACTTTATAAATCTTCCAAAGATTAAAGCCTGTCTTTTTAAGGGCGCAAGGAATTACGGAATTTAGATTGTTCCTTTCCTTGCGCCCTTTTTCTTAATAAGCGGCTCAAGACTATTTTGGAACGGTAATTGTAATTTTGAAGAAAAACAAACTTAATCCTATGAAAAAAATACTTTCTCTGATTGCGATAATTTTAGTTTTTTCAAATAGTCATGCCCAAAAAAGCGCCTATGGCGATGGCGAATGGTTTAACTTCAGAGTCCATTATGGTTTTGTTACTGCAGGATACGCCAGTTTGGAGGTAAAAGAAACTACATACCGCGGTAAAGAAGTCTATCACGTGAGAGGCTATGGAAAAACAATAGGCGTTTCCCGTTGGTTCTTTAAAGTTGAGGATGATTATCAATCCTATATCGACAAAGAAAAAAACATACCCTATAAATTTATTAGAAAGATTAATGAAGGCGGATACACCAAGGATATTGAGGTCGATTTTAATCACAATTCCCACGAAGCCATTGTTAAGGATAAGGAGTACAATGAAACTTCGGTTTTTACGTTTCCCAAAGAGACTCAGGATATGATTTCTGCTTTTTACTATCTTCGCAATAATTTGGATACTAAAAACATCAAAGAGGGAGATGTAGTTAATATGAATCTTTTCTTTGATAAAGAAAATTTCAAATTTCAGTTAAAATTTATTGGAAGAGAAGTTTTAGCTACTAATTTTGGGCGCGTTAAAACCCTTATATTTCGACCATACGTTCAGTCCGGTCGGGTATTTAAGGAGAAAGAAAGCCTAACGGTCTGGGTTAGTGACGATGACAATAAGATCCCGTTGCTCGTTAAAGCAAATTTGGCTGTAGGATCGTTAAAAGCTTCCTTGATAGATTTTAAAGGATTACAGCATTCATTCCAAATAATTGCAGATTAAAGATATTAACATTGAAAATCCCCGTTTTGAAGCAAATTATATTTTTAGCCTTTACCCTTGCACTTTTTTCAGCCTGTGAAAATCACAGCCGCGATATAGCCGAAAACACCGTTGTTGAAGCTATCCCCATCATAGAACAATATGGATATATCCTAAACGACTTTGAAGTGGTTAGGGATACTATTAGGCCCGGTGATACATTTGGCGACATTCTTTTTGCCAACGGGGTTTCCCAGGATAAAATCATGGAGGTAGCCACCAAATTCCGCGATAGTTTTGATGTGCGGAAAATTGGCGTTGGCAGGCCCTATGTACTTTTGAAATCACGGGATTCCCTAAATGCAACCAAGGTTTTTATATATGAAACCAATAAAGTGGACTATGCCGTAGTGGATTTTAATGAATCCATAACCATCAACAATGGTCAAAAACCTGTGCGTTATGAGGAAAGAGAAGCCTCTGGAGTTATCTCTAGTTCCTTGTCCGCTACTATGGAAGAAAAAAAGCTTAGCCCATATATGACGGATCAATTGGCCAGTATTTATGCCTGGAACGTGAATTTCTTCAAGCTTCAGCCCGGGGATCGGTTTAAGGTGATATATACCGAAAAATTTATTGATGATACTATTCCCGCTGGTTTAAAAGAGATAAAAGCCGCCTATTTTGAACATCGGGGCAAGCCGTTGTACGCTTTTAAATTTGAATCCGAAGGAAAAGAAAAAATCAAGGGTTATTATGACGAATTGGCCAATAATCTTAAAAGGGCATTTTTAAAGGCCCCAGTTCAGTTTAGCCGTATATCTTCTCGCTATAACCTCAGCAGAAGAATAAAGTATTATGATTATCAGCTAAGGCCACATAGAGGAACCGATTTTGCCGCGCCTATCGGCACACCCATTATGGCCACTGCGGACGGAGTAGTTTCCAAATCGGAATTTAGAGGCGGAAACGGGAATTATGTAAAGATCAGGCATAACGGTACTTACGAAACCCAATATCTGCATATGAAGGCCCGAAATGTAAAGCCGGGACAGTATGTAAAGCAAGGAGATATAATTGGTTGGATAGGAATGACCGGAAATACCAGCGGGCCGCACGTGTGTTACCGATATTGGAAAAACGGGAAAGAAGTAGATCCCTTTCAGGATGATACCCCATTTTCCCAACCCCTTCCCGAACAACTTCACGAAGATTATTTTGCCAGTCAGAGCCCTTTAAAAGAGAAATTGGATTGCATGGTTTTTTAAATATTTGAGTGTTTTTTTAGTTTTAATCCCTGAAATTTTATCTAACTGGTAAAATATCAGGGATTTTGCTTTTAAAATACGCGAGTTTTCATATTGATATTTTTCTTGTTTTTTTATTGATTAGTAACCAATTAAGGTCGTAGTTTTGCAAAAAATTTAGAACCTTAATTTTATCTCATGAAAAAAATCTTATTGCTAGTTCTTTTAATCGGTAGTCTATCTGCCTTTGCTCAAAGAACGGTTACAGGTACGGTTGTAGATTCCGATGGAAAGTTGCCATTGTCGGGAGCCAACGTAATTGAAACCGGCACGTCAAACGGGACGGTAACGGACTTTGATGGAAATTTTATTCTGGAAACAAATTCAAAATCCGGAACGGTTAGTATTTCGTACATAGGGTATGATGATATCAAAGTTCCTTTTAAGTTCGGCAACGAACAGACCATCAATTTAGGCACTATCGAGATTTCGGTAGACGAAGACGCTCTTTCAGAAGTGGTAATTGTTGGAAAAGGTATTATTGACCTTGCAAAGGATAGACAAACTCCTATTGCTGTGTCCACAATAACCTCTGCCGAAATCCAGACCAAGGCTGTCGGAAACGTGGAGTTTCCAGAAGTTATGAAAAGTACACCAAGTGTGTACGTGGCCAATCAAGCGGGAGGTTTTGGGGATTCCCAAATGTTCCTTCGTGGTTTTGACCAAACCAATACAGCTTTCCTTTTAAACGGTCAGCCAATAAACGGCATGGAAGATGGTAAAGTTTACTGGTCCAACTGGTCCGGAATGTCCGATGTTGCAAATGCCGTACAGGTACAACGAGGTCTTGGATCTTCAAAACTTGCGATTTCTTCAGTAGGAGGTACTGTAAATATTGTATCTCGTGCTGCCGGAAGAAAAGAAGGTGGCTTTGCCCGTTTTATGACAGGGAATGACAGTTACCTAAAGGGGACTTTCAGTTACGATTCGGGTTTAAAAGGTAAATGGGCCTATTCAGTTTTATTGGATCACTGGCAAGCTCATAACAAGTATGCCGATGGTACCGCTGGTATGGGACAAAATTATTTTATAGGAATAGGATTCGTTCCAAATGATAAGCATTCCTTTAACTTCCTTTTGACAGGTGCACCACAATTCCACGATCAGAACTTTTCAAAAACATTGGAAGTTTATGATGAATTCGGAAGAAAATATAACGATAACTCAGGTTTTTACCATGGTGAACGATATACCTTAAGAAGAAACTACTATCACAAGCCAATCGCCAACCTTAACTGGGACTGGAAAATTTCGGAAAAATCCAATCTATCTTCCGTACTCTATGCCTCTTGGGGCCGTGGTGGAGGAACAGGTCCTGCAGGAAACAATAGAAGTATCGTCCGTGATGAGAATGGCGAAATTGACTTTGATGCCATCGAGGAAAATAACATTGCCACTGCCGAAAATGGAATTGGAAGTTTTGGCCAAGGTTCTTTGGTGAGAAGAATGTCTGTAAACAATCACAACTGGTATGGTTTTCTTACCAACTTTGAAAGCAGTTTGAGCGATAACTTTACTGTTAATGTGGGTGCCGATACCCGTTTTTACAATGGAAACCACTGGTACCAAATGAACGATCTACTAGGACTTAGCGGTTATATGGATAATCGTGGTTATTCTGGACAAAGGGATACAGACTACGTATTGAGTGAAACATTTAAGGCAGATCCTTGGTCGGCGCTATTTAATTCCGCAAGTGAGGGTCAGCGATTTAATTATGACTATTCTGAATTTATCAACTACTTAGGTGGTTTTGGTCAAGCAGAATATAGTTCTGATATGTTTTCCGCCTTTATTCAGGGAGCTGTATCTACACAAAGCTACCAAAGAGAAGGTAGAGCTGTTGGTAGTGAAAGAGAGGGCGTTGATGGTTTAGGAAAATCTGATAAGGTCAATAAAACCGGATACAACATTAAAGGAGGTATGGGTTACACATTTATTGAAGGAAATACCCTTTTTGTAAATGCAGGCCACTATTCCAGACAGCCGTTCTTGGATAATATTTTCGCCGACATCAGAAATTCCAATTATATTCTTTCTGGAGAAAATGAAATTGACAATGAAGAGATTACCGGAGTTGAAGCGGGATACCGTCTAAGATCAGGAAACTTTAGCTTGGATTTGAACGGATATTACACCAAATGGGGGAACAGATTCCTTTCAGGTGGGTTTATTCAAGGAGATCCAAACAGTACAGATCCTATTCTTTCTGTTGACAGATACCAAAGATTTACCGGAATTACACAGGTTCACAAAGGTTTTGAATTTGAAGGAAAATACCGTTATTCCAATGAATTTATGTTTAAAGCATTCGGTAGTATTGGAAACTGGAAATATGACGGATCTACTCCATTCCAGACAAGAGAAGATCAAACCAACGAAATTTTGGAATCCGGAGAGGTTGACTTGACTGGAACCAAAGTGGGCAATGCGCCACAAACTTCCTTCGGCTTTGGGTTTAAATATAATATTGTTGGAGGGCTAAGCCTGGATGCAGATTATAATATCTATACCGATCTATTTGGTCAGGTTGACGCAAAAGATGTAGTTGCTTCTGCTTTAAAAGGTGAAACTTACCAAGCCGAGAGACTTCCTGCATATACTTTACTGGATGCTGGATTGACCTATAAATTTAACTTTGGTGGAAATAATCTTACACTTCGTGCAAACTGTTATAACGTTGTAGATGAAGTGTACCTAGGGCAAAAAGATGCTTACGGTTATTACTACGGAAATGGAAGGACTTGGAACGCGAGTGTGCGTTACGATTTCTAAATTTCAAAGAAAATCAATCTCAAAGACCGTCTCCAAAAAGAGACGGTTTTTTTTGTATCCGACAGTGTACTTTAAGGGCTTTTTCTCACGTTAAAATATTTCCCGGTTGGCACTTCGCAATATTGAAGAAAAGATATTCCTTAAAGGGGTGGCCCTTAATCCTTGTGTGGTGTATAAGATATCAGGAAAGGGCAACATTTGCCCCGTACAACAAATTGGATTTTGCTATAACCACCGTAAAGAAAAGTTTTGCATAATACAATGGCACGCCTTCCATGTTGTCAAGACACGCCTTCCGTCATACCGTGGCAAGCCTTCCTTGCCATCACGGCACGCTTGCCATTATGCTTCGACAAGCATCCCATCTGTTTAGGCAAGGCTTGCTTTTTAGATTAAAAAAGGTTTGGTAAGCCGTCCGATTATCCATCATCATACTTTTCCCGGATTTTAATACTGTCTAACCAACTACTTTTTGCACTCGTTTTCTTTGTATTTAAACCTTATCTTTGAAAACTTCAAAAACCATTTAAAAAATGTACACAACTATTCAGTTTATCCATTCCTATTGGGCATATTTGGTTCTGCTCATCGTTCTTTTGGCCACTTTCAATTCGCTAGCCGGTTTCTTTTCAAAAAGGGAATACAGCAATAACGATTTTAGGGTCGCTCTTTTCGCCCTGATTGTCACCCATATCCAAGTATTGATTGGTCTTATACTCTATTTTGTATCGCCACTGGGCTTGCAGAACATCAGCAATCTGGGAATGGGCGAGGTGATGAAAAACTCCGAATTTCGTCTTTATGCAGTGGAACATCCTTTTGTAATGATATTGGCCGCTGTTTTTATAACCATTGGATATTCAAAACACAAAAAGAAATTGCTGTCACACAAAAAGTTTAAAATGCTGGCTATTTTCTATACCATAGCATTGATCCTTCTGCTAAGCCGAATTCCTTGGAACCAATGGTTTTAATGAAAATCACCCACTGTTGTATTTAGCATTGTCTGAGAAAAAGAAACAGGACAGCTGCGTTTCATAAAACAAGCCTTTCTGCTATGGTAGGAGATGGGCCTAAAGCCTATTATTAGGACAACAGATATTATAAATATTTTCTAAAGCAAAAAAAGGTGCGCTAATTTAAAAGGTACACCTTTTTTGTTTTAAATGTAATTGAGGATTACTTTCTTAATTTACCTCTTTGATTAAATAAATAAACACAGGGAAGTGGTCACTGTATCCTCCCGTGTATCCATTGGCATAACTTCTAAAGGGGTATCCCTTATATTTTCCCCTTGGCGTCTGTAGAAATTTCTTGTTGAATATTCCCGCTTTATACAGTCGATAGGAAGAGTAATCTTTTTTAGCCAGTTCCGATGAAATAATTATTTGGTCAAATAGATTCCACGCATCCCTATATGCCAAAGTGCCCATTCCTTTTTTGTGCATATCCTCCATGGGATTGTATAATTCCTTCATTTTTAAATTTTCCCTATTGGTTTTGGTTTTGAGCACGTCCTTAATGCTCGGGCTGCCTGGATCGTCGTTTAAGTCTCCCATGGTTATAATTTTCGCGTAAGGATCTTCACTAAAAAGCGAATCCATTATTTTCATATTAAGTTCTGCAGCCTTAATCCGGCTCGGTCTGCTACGCTCTTCCCCTCCATATCGAGACGGCCAGTGGTTAACGATTATGTGAATCATTTCACCATCCAGCATTCCGCTTACCAACAGTTGGTCCCGAGTATAATTTCTTTTTGTCCGATCTTGACTGTCATAAAGTTCGAGTTCATGAACCTGGGTGGTAGTAGGTGTAAAAATTCGCTTTTTATAAAGAAGCGCTACATCTATTCCACGCCTGTCGGGGCTGTCAAAATGAACAATCCCATAATTCTGGTCTTTTATTGCCGGCTCATTTACCAAATCTTCCAAAACCCGTTGGTTTTCCACTTCGGCCAGTCCGAGGATATCTGGCGATGATCCCGTTAAGTCAGCGCCCATTTCGGAAATAACCCGGGCAAGTTTGGAAAGTTTGTCCTCATAAATTTTCTTGGTCCACCGGTTTTTTCCTTCAGGAGTGTAATCTTCATCAAAAATTAGCGGATCATCCTCGTAGTCAAAAAGGTTTTCCACATTGTAAAATGCGATTGTCTTTATTTTGTACTGCTTTTGGTTTTGTGCAAATGCCGAGCAGGTAAGGAAAATCAATATGAGTAAATATAATCGGCTGCGAATCATCGGTAATAATATTAATATTTTAGACCAGTTTAACAAAAAGTCAATGTTAAATTGAGTTTTTTAATATAAAAGATGTAGTTTTATGATATAAGGTTAGTCAAAGTTATTATAAAATTTTTACAAAGAGGATGAACAAATTCATTTTACTTTTTTGCGTTTTATTTTTGTCCGGTTTTGTGACAAGGGCCCAAAATACTGCGGTGAATGGAAAGGTCCAGGACTCCTATTCCAATGAGCCCCTTTCGGGCGTAGAAATTAGGGTCCATGGAAGTACGATCAAAACGGTAACAGATGACCATGGCAATTTTAGCATTGCCGGGGTGAATCTTCCTGCAGGGGAACAGCTACTGTTGGTTTCCAAATTGGGATACAATTCGCAAAGAATTCCCGTACTGATCCAAGAGGGGGCCCATACGGAGATGAATCCCATATTATTGGTAATGGATGTTGCCAATATAGAAGGACAATTGGGCATTATCAGCCTATCCGATGAACAATTGGATGATGATGAGGGAACTTCATATAATGTTTCAGGGCTATTACAAGCATCAAAAGATGTATTTTTAAATGCCGCTTCCTATGATTTCAGTGCCACATTTTTTAGACCTAGAGGATATGATTCCGAAGATGGAAAAGTGCTTATCAATGGCTTGGAAATGAATAAGCTTTATGATGGAAGACCGCAGTGGAGCAATTGGGGTGGGCTTAATGATGTACAACGCAATCAAATGTTCTCTATGGGAGTTTCCCCAAACGAATACAATTTTGGAGATATTGCCGGGACTACAAATATTATTATGAGAGCCTCTGAGTACAGAAAGGGAGGCCGAATTTCCTATGCCGCCAGTAACAGAAGTTATACCGGTAGGATTATGGGATCTTACCATAGTGGTTTAATGTCCAATGGATGGGCATATTCTGTTTTGGTCGCACGGCGTTTTGCCACCGAAGGGTATAAGGAAGGAACTTTATATGATGCGAATTCCATTTTTGCTTCTGTCGAAAAAAGACTGACCGAACGGCACAGCTTAAATTTTACCGCCTTTTATACACCTAACAGAAGAGGGAAAGCATCGGGAAATACTCAGGAAGTCTATGATCTTAAAGGAACCCGTTATAATTCCTATTGGGGATATCAAGAGGGAGAAAAGCGAAATTCCCGTATTAAAGAAGTTGACGAACCCGTATTTATGCTAAACCATTATTGGGACATCAACGAGAAAATTGATTTGAATACCAATGTGGGATACCAGTTCGGGAAAATCGGAAACAGCCGTTTGGGATATGATAATGCCCCGAACCCAGATCCTACCTATTATCAAAAATTACCGAGTTATTTCTTGGCCGATCCTAACGGACCAAATTATGCCGATGCCTATAAAGCGTATTCTTCCTTTGTAAATGAGGGGCAGATCGATTGGCAAAATTTATACGAGACCAATATTTTATACGGTGGAACCTCAAGGTATTATTTATATGAAGATCGAAATGATGATAAGCAATTGATGGCGAACTCCATTTTAAATGCTAGGCTTAACGACCAAATAGCACTTACTGCTGGAGTAAATTATAAAAACCTAAACTCCCATAATTACGCTAATATGCTGGATTTATTGGGAGGTAATGGATATTTGGACATAGACACCTTTAACGTTGGTGATGCCGCCCAAACCGATCTGGATAATCCTAACAAAGTTGTCGGCTCCGGTGATACTTTTAAATACAATTTTGAATTTGATGCTACCGAGTACGGAGGCTTTGCCCAACTGCGTGTTGCGCTTTCAAACGTAGATGTTTATTTGGCTGGGAAGGCGGGAAAAATGACCTATCAGCGAAATGGCTTATACCGTAACGGATCCTTTGCGGAAGGCAATGAATCTTTTGGCAAAAGTGAAAAATTGGATTTCACCACCTACGGTGTAAAGGGAGACGCCACTTATAGAATTACTGGTAAGCACGCGGTGGAAATAAACGGCTCATATTTTACGGATCCGCCTTCCTTGCGAAACTCTTTTTCCAATAGCAGACAGAACAATGCCACGGTTAAAGGTTTGACTGCCGAAAAAACCGTGAATGCAGACGCCAGTTATATTTTCCGTACTCCGTTTGTAAAAGCGCGTGCCACGGGCTATTATACACTGCTCCAGGATGCTTCCGAAATATCTTTCTTTTATGCCGATGGTATTTCCATCCAAGGGGCGGATAGGGCAGTGAAAAATGGGTTTATCCAAGAAATTTTAACCGGTGTGGACAAAAGAAATATGGGTGCGGAAGTCGGGATTGAGGTTCAGGTTACCCCGACAATTAAGTTAAAAGGTGCTGGAGCCTATGGACAATATACGTATGCCAACAACCCAAACTTGTACATCACTTCGGATTTTAACGGTGCTCTTAATGCGGAGACCTTGGAAAGATTATCTTCCGTGGATTTCGGAACTTCCTATATGGAAGATTATAGGGTTGCCGGCGGACCCCAACAGGCCTATCAATTAGGTTTTGAATATAGAGATCCTGACTTCTGGTGGTTTGGCGCAACCGTTAACTATTTTAATGATGCCTACGTTGATGTATCCCCTTTATTAAGAACCAAGAATTTTTATTTGGATACGGATGGAATGCCTTTTAATGATTATGATGCAGGTAAAGCACGTACTATGTTGAAACAAGAAAAATTTGATGACTATATCTTGGTGAATGTTGTGGGTGGGAAATCCTGGAAAGTGGGTAATTATTATGTAGGCTTTTTTGCAAGTGTGAGCAATGTTTTGGACAAAGAATATAAAACAGGCGGTTATGAGCAGGGAAGAAGTGCAAACTACAGAACCTTATCCACCGACCTGGCTAATGATACACGCGTGTTCGGTTCAAAGTACTGGTATGGTTATGGCGCCACCTATTACCTAAATGTTTACGTACGATTTTAAATTAAAAAGAAGAATAAATTTTTATAGCCATGAAAAAATTGAAAAAAATAAAACTTTTAAGCCTCTTGTTCTTTTTAGGAATAATGGCTACTTCTTGTGTTCATGATGACGATTACGGCATTCCTGAAATTAATATAGAGGAGCCGAATGTAGATGTGAATACAAACATTGCTTCTGTAAAAGCCATGTATGTTTCTGGAAACCCGGTAAAAATTGAAACAGGAGATGGGGCTTCCATTCCAATGTTTTTAGAGGCGTATGTAATTTCCAGTGATGAATCTGGAAATATATATAAGCAACTATTTATTCAGGATTCTCCCGAAAACCCAGCCGCTGGAGTATCTATTTCTACCAACGCGAACGATTTATATACCAAGTTTGAGCCAGGTAGAAAGATATATTTTCGGGTGGATGGTCTTTATATTGGGAAGTATGCAGGTCTTCCAACAATTGGAACTCAAGAAGGTGATGAAGTTGGACGACTAGGTATTGCTGATTTTGAGGCTCGTATTTTTCGTTCCTTGGAAATTGCCCAACTTGTGCCGGAGATTATTCCTATGTCGGAAAAAAATAACCCTGCTCGCTTAAGCACCTTGGTACAATTTGAAAATGTACAGTTCCCAACAGGGCTTGCTGGAGTGGAACATTTTGGAAACCTTAATGATACTTCCGGGGTAAATAGATCCATCGAAGATTGTGATGGGAATACTGTTATAATGAGGACAAGTGGTTTCTCTGATTTCAAAAACCTGATTCTTCCTGAGGGCAACGGAATTGTAACTGCCATTTTAAGCGTTTTTAATTCTGACATCCAATTGCTCTTAAGGAATGCCAATGATGTGCAGATGGATGGCCCGCGATGTGATGATGGTGATGGTGATGACCCGTCGCCTGAGGCTATGCTTGCTTTCGCTGGTGCAGATTTTGAAATCTGGCAAGACTTCCTTAATGGGTTAAACAATTTTGGAATTAAAGGTTATGCTTCTCAAGGCTCGGGAACAGGAATGGACGGAAGTGCATCCTTGAAAATAACAACTACTCCCAGCACTACAGAGAATAACGATTATGTATTTACAACCAAAACTATCGCTGGTTTACCTACCAATTACAGTAAGATTTCCTTCTATGTAAAAGGTACTGCAGATAAATCAGTTTCTTTAAATGTTTATAAAACTGGTGGAAGTTTTTATCCGTTCAATCTTGGAAATTTGAACTCAAATACTGTTCTATCTCCTGCTGAAAATAATCAATATACAGGTACCATCAATACTGGAGGGGAATGGGTTTTGGTTACTTTAAATTTATCCACAATCAATGATCTTAATATAGCAAATATTGGTGGCGATTTCCTCGCGGTAAAAATCGGTAAAACTGCCAATTACGATCTTGACTTTGATAATTTTACAATAGAATAGATATGAAATTTAGGCGTTATAGAATGCAACCATTTTTGAGATTCTATTAACAGTTTTTAATTAAACCGCTTCCTTGGGAGGCGGTTTTTTATTCCTTTTATTCAAAATCCGAAGCTTTGTAAAAAAGGCTCCAAGGACCATACCTCGGAGCCTAGAAAACCAAAAAAAATAATTATATCCACACAACTTTATCTTCTATAGAAGTCTTTCTATTCCCTTCTGGAAGTTCTCCATCATAATTTCCCATATAAAAAAATCCGAGGCAATGTTCCCCTTCATCAAGAGCAACAAATTCGCCCAAATGTTCCTTTACCGAAGGAGAAGACCAATAGGCTCCAATGCCCAAAGCTGTGGCGGTAATCCACATGTTCTGAACGGCCATTGCTGTAGCGGCAATTTCCTCCCACTCCGGAAGGCTTTCCTTAGGATCCCTTTGGTAACATATTGCAATAACACAACCTGCTTTTGTTGGGTTTTCCTTCATTTTTTCAAAAGTGCGTTCAGAGAATTTATCAGTGTTTTTTTTATACGTTTCCGCCATAAAGTCTCCCAGCTGTTCTTGGGATTCCCCGTGAAAAATCTTAAAACGCCAAGGTTCTGTCCGTTTATGGGTAGGCGCCCAATTGGCTGCTTCCAATACGGTTTCTATATCCTGTCTTGAAATTGGCTCACCATTGTATTGCGCTGGAAAAACAGCACGTCTCTTTCTAATTGTTTCCGTAATCATTGTTTAAATTTTGGATGGTGAAGATACTAAAACCGGCGCTTGCTATAAAGCGAAATTGTGTAGAGCACTATTAGAAGACGGACGGCAATAATATTTAAACCCTATCGATATCTTCCCTCTGGAAACTGAACTTTTTCCGGTGCCCTGTTCATCATTGGGAGAGCATATTTTAAAATTCGATTCCGTCTGCCGGTTGTATCTTCCGGTTCCACAGGATAGGAAATTACCGCCTCCATCCACGAATAGGTATTGATCCTAAAATATACCGCTGGAGCCCACATGGTAGGATTGTCCTTGGCGATTTTTGGGTAATGCTCCTTAAAGTCGGTTAAAGCCGCATCCAATAAACATTGCTCCACAAACTGCAGATCGCTGGTGTAGGCAATTTGAAGAGGAGTTTCGTTCCATATAAAAGGAATATCCGGACCCGAATAATTGATTATCTCCTGGTTCAGGATCAAACTGTTGGGGAATCGGATGATACGTCCGCTCCTGCGATCATTTCCCAGATAGTCGCCACTGCATTCAATTATAGAAGTATCTAAGTAACTTATTTCCACTACGTCGCCACGAAAATTCTTTATCTGGATTCGGTCGCCTACTAAATACGAACGTCGAAATACCAAATATATCCAAGCAATAAAAGATGTTATGGGAGCTTGTAGGGCAAAACCCAGGACTAGTGAAATGAGCCCAAAGGTTGCTGCCGCTGCAAGTAAGTTTTGGAACAATACCGAAGCAACCACAATTAGACTGAATACAATGGACAAAAATCGGGTAATGCGCAATAGATTATAACGATCGCCCTCATTATGGGTCTTACTGATTATGATTTTGGAAATGATTTTTCCCGTCAAAAAAATTAGCACGATAAAAAATAAACTCATGCTCAAGGTTTTCGTAATGGACCGATAGTCATCGATAACATCAAAAAACTTTATGTCAATAGCATAATAAATGGTGACCAGCACCGCTGCCATTATTCCATAAACGGCTATCCAACTTGTATTTTTCTGATTGTCCATATAGGCTGATGTTCCTTCTGAGTGCAAAATAATACTTCTTCCCGAAAAATGGTCCGAATACTACTCTTTTCGGATTATAAAGGAACTGCATTTTTAAAATTTTAAACCCAAAGATTCCTTTCCAGCCTAAAATGATATGGGTGGGAAATTCCTTGTAGCTATTTTACTACAAGTGTTTACAAGATATACTACAATCCACACTTATTTCCCGTCCTACATTTGCAGTATCAATACGAAGTAAAAACTTAAATAAATTAATACAAAACCCTCAACAATTATCATTATGAAAAAACAACTTATCATCGCAACATTGGCTCTTGGAGCAATCGTATTTGGAACTAACAATGCACAAGCTCAAAACTCAACTGCCACAACTACTGTAAACATTATTTTGGCAGACGTAATTTCTATCGATAACGGAAGTGTGGCCATTGGTGGTGAGGTAGCTTTCAATTATGTAACGGCTGAAGACTATAACACTTCAACTACTGTAAACGTTCCAAACAGTTTGATCGTTACTTCTACCAAAAACTTTGATGTTAAAGTAAAAGCAGATGGCGCAAACTTCACAAACGGCACAAACGTAATCCCAGTGAATGTTTTAACCATCAAGGCTGCAACCGGCGGTACTATGGCAGGTACACAAAATTCTGTGGTACTTTCAACTACCGACCAAGTGCTTATTGCAAATGCACCACTTGGAAGTGCTCTTAAATTAAACTTGGATTATGAAATTCCTGCTGCCAAATCATCTTCACCTGATATTTTGGGTAAACCAGCCGGTACTTACACACAAACAGTTACTTATACCGCCACAGCGCTATAATTAAAAATATTAAGTTTTAAGTTGAGGATTTCCTTGGTTGCAGTTGCTGTAACCTTGGAAATCTTTTTTTATTTGACCACTTGGGATGGGATCAGGCAACTTTAAAAATATTTGAAAGTTTGTAGTGAGGGAATGAACCAAAACATCATTTTAATGATAGCTGTTTAAAATCTTTTTATTAATAAACATCTTGCTATTTAGTTATCATCTAAGATTAAAGGCAGGCATAATCAGTTTAACGTAATTATCTGGCAATTTAGGTGTAATGTCTTACGTCTTTCCGGGTAACGGTAAAATATCATGGGCGGACACCTCAAATTCTATTTCAAAAAATTGCTTCCTCATAATTTAATCTAATTGACGATTATGATTTTTTCATCATAAAAAGAAAAATTTAGGCCAAAAGACAAAAAATCAAAATAATTTTTATGGCTATGTTAACATAAAGTGTATATTTGGAACATATCGTCAACATAAAATCCCCCTGATATGAAACTAAAATTACCAGCCAATTTCTCTTCGTCCAACCTTCTTTTTTACAACAAACTTAAGCATGCCTTTTTTTTGGCACTTTTTGTTTTTATGTCCATCTCATTAAAAGCACAAAACGCAACTACTACAATAAATCTTGTTTTGGCCGATGTACTTTCTATTGATCCAGCAAGTGCCGCAAATGGTGGAATAGTAGATTTTAACTATGCCAGCGTACAGGATTACAATTCCGAAAAAACCTTGACCATCCCCAATAGCTTGGTCATCACTTTTAGCAAACCCTTCGATCTTAAAGTGAAAGCGAATGGGGAACATTTTGAAAGTGGAACGAATAGCATTCCTGTAAATGTTTTGACCATAAAACGTAATGAGAGCTCCAGGATTAACGGTTCATCTGCTCCTGTCGTACTCTCTACCCAGGATCAGGTATTGGTTAGTGGAGCAAGTAGTGGCAGCAAACTCAATCTTGATTTGGATTATATTATTCCGCAATCCAAATCCTCTTCCCAGGATTTTTTGGGAAAACCTTCAGGAATTTATACCCAAAAGATAACTTATACAGCTACCGCGCTGTAATTTAGCTCTTTCAATAATTTTTACCCTTGACAGAACATATTCTGATCAAGGGTTTTTTTATATTATAAAAATTATTCATTTCTCGATATATGTTGAAGCTTCTACATTTCAACATTATATATAATATTCCTTTATCACCTATCTCACACAGGTTCTCTTGTAGCTATTTTACTACAAGTGTTTACAAGATATACTACAATCCAAACTTATTTCCCATCCTAAATTTGCAGTATCAAAATGAAGTAAAAACTTAAATAATTTAAATACAAAACCCTCAACAATTATCATTATGAAAAAACAACTTATCATCGCAACATTGGCTCTTGGAGCAATCGTATTTGGAACTAACAATGCACAAGCTCAAAACACAACTGCCACAACTACTGTAAACATTATTTTGGCAGACGTAATTTCTATCGATAACGGAAGTGTGGCCATTGGCGGTGAGGTAGCTTTCAATTATGTAACGGCTGAAGACTATAACACTTCAACAACCGTAAACGTTCCAAACAGTTTGATCGTTACTTCTACCAAAAACTTTGATGTAAAAGTAAAAGCAGACGGTGCGAACTTCACAAACGGCGCAAACGTAATCCCAGTGAACGTTTTGACCATCAAAGCTGCATCCGGCGGTACAATGGCGGGTACACAAAATTCTGTGGTACTTTCAACAAATGACCAAGTGCTTATTGCAAATGCACCTCTTGGAAGTGCTCTTAAATTAAACTTGGATTATGAAATTCCTGCTGCCAAATCATCTTCACCTGATATTTTGGGTAAACCAGCCGGTACTTACACACAAACAGTTACTTATACTGCCACCGCGCTATAATTAAGTTTTGCAACATTAAAGGTTCCCTGAATTACATAATTAACGTAATTTTGGGAATCTTTTTTAATTCTAAATCCCCAACGATAATGCATACTTTTCTAAAGTATTTTTTTTCTCTTTCCTTTTTTATTACCTGCGGAATTTCTCTTTCTGCCCAAGGAATTTCAATGTCTCCCACACGTCTTTTCTTTACTGGAAATCCTGGTGAAACTGTGAGTCAGCCGGTAATTTTGAGCAACAGTTCCGCTACGGATTATGTGTTTAATGTAAACGTAAAGGACTGGAAAAGGGAAGAAGACGGTAATAAAATATATTTTGAGCCCAATACCTTGCCCAATTCCAATGCACTTTGGATCTCAACCTTGGAATCCTCAATTAACCTCCCTGCAAAAAGCGATAAGGAAATTATAGTGACCATGAAAATTCCCTTACAAGCTTCCGCTTCCCAGGTGACAAACAGTATGTTGTTTTTTACACAAATCGGGAAACAAAAGGACATCGCCGAACATCAAAAAGGAATCGGCATTATTGCGTTGTTCGAATTTGGATTGCACATCTATTTTACACCTGCACAAAACACTAACCAAAGTTTGGATATAACAAGTATTCAGGAAGTTTTTGAGGATGGCATCGATACTCGAAAAGTGTTGGTAGGAATAGAAAACGATGGCAATGTAGTGAACGACGCTACTGTGGAATTGGAACTTACCAACACAAGCTCTGGAGCTGAGATTAAATTGGATCCCATTAATATCTCCATGATTCCTGGAGCTAAACAGGTAGTAAGCTTTCAACTCCCCAAAGATATTAAAGGAACTTTTCTTGGGGTATCCATAATAAAAATGGCTGGAACCAACGATTTACGGGTTGGAGAAAAAACGTTTGAGTTTTAAAATCCGAGTTGAAATACGCCCTGAACATATTATTTTCCTTTGCCCTTAGAAGTATTTTCTTGGTGGTAATCGCTTTTTTAAGCACCTTGCAAGGACATTCCCAGACAGAGGAACAATTGCAATTTCGTTTTGAAAAAGATACCATTGCTGTTGCAATGGGAGAAAGTTTTATAAATTTTGTTACGTTACAGAATTTAGGAAACAGTGATATCACAATTGAGGATTTCCGTCCCCAGAAACCTTATCCCGGACTTTTGCTTTCTGTTAAACCCGCTTTCATACTATCCAAAGGAGAGAAAAAACGTTTGCCAATCAAGTTTTTGGTAAATACGGATTTTATGAAAATGAAATCCAATGAGATTACCTTTCAACTTTCCTATTCCATAAATGGAGGGAAAAACACATTAAAAGCATCTTTTTTTATTGAGCGAAACGAGGAAAAACAAATAGCATTATACTCCTTTCCTCGCGAGACCTATTTAAATCCCGCACAACCGGAATCCACAATCTCATTATATGTGGAAAACCGTGGCTACTCCTCCCGCTCGATTAAACTCAACTTCCAAACGGTACCTGATGGTTTGGAAGTAAAAAACAAGGAAATTATCCTTTCACTGGAAGGTCAGGAAAAAAAATTGGTCGAATTTCAGGTTTCTGTGCGCCACCAAAAAAACTTTTATCCCGATTACAATATTAATGTAAAGGCCACAGATTTAACCAACAATGAAATTGTGGGCAATGCCTATTTAAAATTGATTGTGCTCTCCAACAATCGGCAGATTACACGGGGACCGGGACTGGAAATGGGCAAGAATTTTGCCGAAATGGCCTACATTCAGCAAAGCAGTGGTTTTGATTATTTTCAATTTAGAGGAAATACGGAGTTTTCCGCCGCCAAGGATGTACAGGCAAGATTAAACTTGACAACCGATTATTTTCATTCGGAGGATCAATACAATATTTACGATACTTGGTTGGAACTGGAACGAAAAAATTCCCTGTTGCGCTTGGGGAATATTTATGGTAACGACTATGATTACTCTATTTCGGGAAGAGGAGGTTTATTCAAGACGGAACTCACCGAAAATAAAGCGATTGAAGTTTTTGCCATGGATAATAATTACAATCTTTTTGGAACTTATTTCCCAGAAAGCGAAGGGTCTAAAATTGCGGGCGCTAAGTATTCGTTTAGAAATCTTTCGGATTTTAATGGTAAGGTTTCTTACATTTTTGATCATAATCCTCGATTGCAGACCGATACACAAGTTGCAAATTTTGTTTCAACCGTGCTTATGGACTCCATTCATAAATTTTTGTTCGATGCTGGACTTAGCCACGAAAGGGCCCAACTATCCAATGACCAAAATACAGGTGTTTCGGCTGGACTGAATTATGAAACCCGAATTGGAAACTTGGATATTCAATCCATAAATGATATCGGAAGTAAAAGTTATGCGGGATTAAACCGAGGGTATTTAAACTTCAGCCAAAATATCGGATATAAAACATCACAACAATCCCGATTATTCCTTCAATATCAAAATTCACAGATCAATCCCGAATATTTAAGCTTAAATGAAAACCCAGAATTCAGGGGACAGGCCTATTATCAGTATTCATTTTTTAGCACCCATTCCTTAAAACTTGGAACCCAATTTTCGCTAGCCAATTGGAATTTTATGTTTTCACCCCAGGTGGAAAAGCAAAAAAGCAATACGTACTCTTTTCAGAATGAATTACTTTCCTACCGGTTCCGAATGAATATTGGCACCGCATTTAATGGTCATGGCATTGATGTATCGGCAGAATATTCCTATTCAAAAACTTCTGAAATCCCTTGGTTTCACAGTTTTAGAACCACATTGTCCTACCGCTTTGGAGGTTTTTCGTTGAATGGCTCCGCCCAATTTAACCCAGATGACGTAATCGACCTCAATTATTACAATTCACAAACAAAGAATTTTATCAATTTTAACGCATTCATCGCCTATAATTTTCATACTCATAATAATATCTTTATCGGATCGGTTTCGGGGGGTATTAATAATTCTCAGCTTTATAACAATATGAATAAAACCGTAAATGGGAACATAGAATATAAATTCTCTCGAAGTTTTGCGGCAACCGCGTATGGCAATTATTCAGATTATGAGTCCACCCAGAATTATGGGTATAAGGGAAGGAATTATCAACTGCGTATAGGGGTGAAAAAGTATTTTATAAAAGCTACTGCCAGCGGCAATAGCAAAATAAGCTTGCAATTGTTCCACGACAGGAATTTCAATGGTATTTTCGATTTGGATGAAACTCCTATTGCCTTTGAAACTGTTCTACTTAACGAATACGTGGCTATCACTGACAAAAATGGTAAGGTCAACTTCCAGAATGTGCCTTCCGGAACCTATACAATTAAGTTTAATGAAATTTCGGGCTTGCGGATGGCAATGGATCCCGTGATTGTGGTAAACGGAAATCAATCTCTTCAAATTGGGCTGATAAAAAAGAATAGAGTTGTGGGAAAATTGAAAGAGTTGAAACAAACCTATGACACTCAGGAGTCATTTGTGCGTGGCGTTATTGTATATGCCAGGGACAATAATGGAACTGTTAGCAGCACGGTGGTAGATCAGAATGACACCTTTGAATTTTTTCTGGGTAATGGAACCTACAGTATTTATATTGAAAACACTAAATATGAATATCTAAACCCAATCCAAAATGTAACGTTACAAGGCTCAGATATTTCCGAACCTTTGATTTTTGAATATAAAAAGAAGAATACTGAAATTAAGGTAAAGAGATTTTAAGGGTAGTATTATGAAAAATTTTAAAACATTTATTTCAGCGCTGTTATTAGTTCTCTGTTTAATGGAACCAACGTTGGCACAAGATGTAATTATTGACATTCCCAGCCAGAATATATTTAATCGAACGGAATTTTTAACGGTTAAAACTGTAATGAATTCAAAGGGTAGTGGTTGGATTTTTTCAAATCCCACCTTTAAATCAACTTCTGGTGATAGGTTTTCGCATCGTATTATTCCTGGAAGTTTTTTGACTTCGTCCATTCTTCATTGGCAGTTAGAAAGTATTGGTGGACAACGACCTCCTTTTGGTTGGGGTTCGGTTCCCGGCTTTAAATGGTTTACTACATCGGATCAAAGCTGGTACGATGCATTTATATTTAATAATTTTCCCAGAGGAAATGTCGATTTTAACTTTAAAATACCAGCAGAAGTCTTTGCCTCAAATGCCTTTACCGCTGGTTATTACGATATAAGAATCAGCCAAAATTCTGCCAATAATACGTTCACACCCAATTCATTTTTGGTAATTCTTTCTGTACCTGCTGCCATCAGTTGGATTGATGCCAATAATAACGTTTATACGGAGATAAATTCCCTAAATGAATTTAGGTCGACCGCTTCTTCCAAAAAATTTGATTTAGTTCCCATTACTGTGGGCAATACGGTAAGTTATAAATTATATGCAAAAACTACTTCGTCCACCATTCAATTTACATCCACCAAAGGGAAAAGCAGTACTCGGAAAATTTCGATAGTCAGTTTGGGAGGAAACGATTCAAGGATTGTTACGTTACCACTATCCGCTGATTATCAGGATCATACTCCCACCGCTCCTTTTGGTGTGGTAAATGGAAACTTAAATTCTTTTGGACTTAATTTAAATGTTTCGGCTTCGGATTTCAGGAACCATTTTTTTGAAGCTGGTACTTATAAATTCCAAATAAATTTAAATGCCAAAACACCGGATAATACTTTGGCAGCACAACAAAATGTGGATGTCACTCTTAAAGTACTGCCACTTTCCGAGATAACTATTCCGGGTACGGGTTCCAATGTAAATTTCCAATTTAATACGGTAGCACAATATCAAAATGGACAAACTAAAACGGTTTCCAACCAATTGAACATTTCGAACAACGAAAATTACGAACTTTACGTAAAATCCGATTCCAATTTTTTTAGAAGATCCGGAGTCCAATCCGAAGTTCCTTCGTCCATATTACAAGTGGGAGTGGAAGGAGGTTCACAGAATGTAACGCTATCCGCTACCTCCAAAAAAATTGTCTCCAACGGCACTCCCGTTTTGGACAAGGAATTAAATATTAAATATACCATACCTGCAGCCAGTGCCCAGACATTGGTTTCAAAGGCAAAAAGTACATACTCCATAGCGGTTGTGTACAGTTTTACCGCACTTTAATTTAAAAGAAGCATCTAAAGAATTGATTATGGATAAGTTGCATCGAAATTTAGAAAAACAAAAAATCTCTCGACTAATAACGCTCAACAATAGATACACGGAAAGTTTCGATTTTCTTGTTTTTTCGGTTGCCACCATGCTTAAAGTGAAACTTTGCACGATTTCACTATTCGAGGAGGACCAAATATTTGTGGTTTCCTCTAGTGATGATAGCATTCAAAAAATGTGGCCCCTAAGTCCGGAGACTTTTCTGAAACTGAAAAATAATAGAGATGTAGCGTTAAATCTTTCGCCGTACGCAATTGATAAATTTGAGGTTAAATTCTATAAAACCTTTCCCATAAAGAGTTTGGACGGTACAATGTTAGGAAGTTTAAATGTTTATGATGATAAGGAAAGAGATTTGACTGCCGAAGAATTCAACATTTTGGATAAATCCCTCAAGCAAGTAGATAGATGGGTTATTACCAAGGAAAACGAACAGCGTTTAAAACTCCATGACAATCTATTTGAACTTTCAAGCGATTTGATCGGGATCGTTAATTTTGAGGGAAAATATTTAAACCTTAATCCGGCATTTACAAAAATTTTGGGCTATAGTGAGAAAGAGCTAAGGGAAAATAAAATTATAAACTTTGTCCATCCCGAAGATGTGGAACCCACCCGAAAAGTCTTGAAAGATTTGGTAAAGGGGAAACGGATACAGAATTTTACCAATAGATATATAACCAAAAATGGCGAAATAAAGTGTTTGGAATGGACCGCGATTCCTGAAATGGAATCTAGAATAATCTTTGCCATCGCTCGCGATGTAACCGAATTCAGGAAAAGGGAAGTATTGTTGGCCAAAAACGAAAAAAAATATCGTCAATTGTTTGAAAATCTACAGGGAATTGTGAGTATTCACGATCTAGAGGGAAAGTTTATAGAAGTAAATCAGGCCGGCCTTGTGGCCTCGGGTTTTTCCAAAGAGGAAATGGAGGGTGCTGGTCTTTACAATCTTGTCTCTCCAGAAAACCACGAGGATATAAAGAATTACCTTCAGACGGTCCAAAAATATGGAAAGGCATCGGGAGAAATGGTTGTCATTAAAAAAAATGGGGAAAAGGGTACTTGGTTTTTCCTGAGTGTCCTGGATGAAGATGGCGACGGGAACAAACAGATTTCAGCAAATGTCCTGGATATTACCGAGCAAAAAAGATTGAACAAAGAACTCAAAAAAGCAAAAGACGAGGCAGAGGAGGCCAATAAGGCCAAATCTGAATTTGTAGCTAATATGAGTCACGAAATTAGGACACCGCTTAATGGAATTATCGGATTTACCGAATTGGCATTGGCCACCAATTTAGACGAGACACAAAAGCAATATTTGGAAATTATAAATCATTCGGGTGTTGCTCTTTACAATATTATAAATGACATCCTTGATTTTTCCAAAATCCAAAATAAAACCATGAAATTGACCAAGGATAAGATTGAGATCGAAGAAGTGATTTCAGAATCCTTCAATATCGTATCCTACGGTATGAATCAGAAAGGATTGGAAATGTTGATAGATATTGATTCTCAAGTCCCCAGGTTTGTTTGGGCCGATGCGATGCGCTTAAAACAAATATTGGTAAATCTTCTTGGAAATGCATTGAAGTTTACGGAAAAAGGGGAAGTAAAACTATATGTCAAACTACTTGAGGATTATGGAAATTCTAAAATGAGGTTACGTTTTGGGGTACAGGATACAGGAATTGGCATCCATAAGGATAAGCAACAGGAAATATTTAAAGCTTTCAGTCAAGAAGATGGGAGCATCACCAAAAAATATGGTGGCACAGGACTGGGGTTAACCATTTCGAACAAACTTCTTGCTCTTGCCAATAGCGAATTAAAGCTTGAGAGTGAACAAGGAAAAGGAAGTAACTTCTTTTTTGACCTAGACTTTAAAACCGAACAGCAGGAAAATGATTTATCACTTCAGGACATTAAAAAAGTTTTGATTGTGGATGATCATAGCAATAATCGCAAAATCCTTAGGCGCATGCTTGAGGCAAAAAACATCGAGGTTGAAGAAGCTGATAGTGGTTTGAAAGCCCTACTGCTTATGATGGAAAAACCCAAGTTTGATGTTGTTATTATGGATTACCATATGCCCATAATGGATGGAATAGAAACCGTTAAAAAAATAAAGGGTATTCAAAATTCCAATCACGAAGAGCCGCCCTTTATAATTCTATATAGTTCCTCGGACGATGAACAACTACAATTGGCATGTGATCAATTGGACATTAAAACACGTTTGGTTAAACCCATTAGGATGAATCAGATGTACAGAGTTTTGGGGGAAGTGAAAAAAAACAATAAAAGAATCCTCCCAAAGGAGGACATAAAGTTGCAGCAAAAGACTACACTGAATTTGAAAGTATTGGTGGCGGAGGACAATAAGGTAAATATGTTGCTCAATGAAACTTTCCTAAAAAATCTTCTTCCGGATGCAGTTATTCTAAAAGCCGGAGACGGTTTAGAAGCGTTGGATCTTTTTGAATCTGAAAATCCCGATATAATTTTGATGGACATTCAAATGCCGAACATGAATGGCTTGGAAGCGACAAAAAAGATAAGGGAGCTGGAAAAAGATATCGAAATTCCTATCATTGCTCTTACTGCCGGCAGTCTTCCGGGAGAAAAGGAAAAATGTTTGCAGGCAGGTATGAATGATTTTCTCACAAAGCCACTAATAAAACAGAACCTAGCAAACATGCTCACCAAATATCTCGGGGAAAAACTTATCAATCAAAACCTTTAAGGATTGTGGTCTACCTTTTTATTTTTGCACTTAAAAACCTCAGAAATGACAGATAATATCCTTGAACTCCATAATACGATTGAAAATCTGAAACGTGAAAATGAGCTAAAGACAGGTTGGATTTCCCTTATCTCTCACAATTTTAAAGAGAATTTCTACAGTTTATTATGGATTATTGAGGCCGTTGAGAATGAGACGATCTCCAAGGAAGTTTTTTTTGAAATGTTACCACAGATAAAGCATGACACAACAAAAAATCTACAAACCGTGTCTGATACTGCAGAATGGCTTCAAACCCAGTTTCAAGGCTTTTCCCCAAAATATTCACGGGAAATGGTTTATGAGATGTACTCCAAATTGAAAAGGGAGAACGAAAAAAACCTAACCACCAAAGGGATAGATTTTCAATTTCATGGAGATGAAAATCTAATTATCCAATCGGATGTCTTTTTACTTGATTTCATTTTCAATAAACTGCTTCATAATGCCATAAAGTATTCTCATCCAGGAAGTGAGGTGCATTTTAATACCTACGAAAAAGACAATTCTATCTTACTTTCAATTGTCGATTTTGGAATTGGCATAGCTCAAGGAAATCTGGAATCCATCTTTTCGTTTCCAAGTCCAGTCTTTGAAGGAACAAACGGGGAAGTGGGCGCGGGATTAAGTTTAAAGATTGTCAATAATTTTGTATCATTGCTTGGAGGAAGCATTAAGATTAATTCTTCCGAAAATAAAGGGACCACTGTAACCGTATCTCTTCCGAAAATATAAAGTTAAAATAGTATGTTCCCCCAAGTTCGTATTTTAATTGCAGATGACCATGGTATTGTGCGTATGGGCATGGTTCAAATTATTAAACAACTTAAGCCACATTCTATTGTAGCAGAAGTTGATGATTATAAATCTCTTTATAACACAGTTTCAAAGGAACAATTTGATTTGGTTATATTGGATGTAAATATGCCAAATGGATCATTGCAGGAAGCAATAGATTTTATAAAGTTAAAACAGCCCAACCTTAAGATCTTGGTTTTCTCTTCACAAGATGAACACTTATATGCGCTGCGATATTTGAAAATGGGCGCTCACGGTTTTTTAAATAAACTTTCTTCCAAAGATACCATCGATAATGCTATCGATTCTATGATTCAAAAAGGTCGGTTTATCAGTGATGAAGTGAAAGAAACCATGTTTTTCCAATCCATTAATAATCAACAGAATACCGAACCCCTCGAGGCACTTTCCAACCGGGAACTCCAAGTGGCCAATAAACTTGTGGAAGGCTTGTCCCTAAAGGAACTTTCCAATCAATTGAACCTTCATGCCTCAACCATCAGTACCTATAAAAATAGAATTTTTGAAAAGCTGGGAATTAATTCCATCCCCGAACTCGTGGCTATTCTAAGATTGTACAATTAAATAGGCAAAAGAACATATTTCCGAAGATGTATTGAGGAATTGAGGGCAACTTGCCTTCTTTTGGAGTTGTCACTGCGTTTCTTATTTTGATAAATTCCGCTACCTCAAAAAAAATCCCCATACAGAAAACTGCACGGGGATCTAACTAACCAACCAAATTATGAAAAATCATCACTTTCTCACGTTTGTTTGGTCGTAGGACTTACAAATCACTTACACGGATTTTTTGGTCATTTTGGTTAAATATTTCCCTACAAAATCATAAGATTGCAACCGCGAACATCACTTGCATCAAATCGTCCAATAATTTCAAAGCTGCTATCCTCGGCTACCTTTCCTAAATCTTGGGTAGCAATAAAAGAGCAGGAATAGAGATTCGCCAAATCTATTATATTTATTCCCCCCGTCTTTCCGCGAACATAACTTTGGGGATCTTCTGGATCGCGCGTGTATATCTTCATCCAGGGTGGACAGGTAAAAACTCCATTCCCGCTGGAATAGGCCTGCGAAAGCAATTCGGTCATCCCATATTCACTGTGGATTTGTGCTGTTCCAAAACCAGTTTTTAAAATTTGATGGAGCTCCTCCTTTATCATTTCCTTTCTTTTTCCTTTCATTCCACCTGTTTCCATTACCATGGTATATTTCAGATTTAAATTTTTCTTTTCGATTAAATCCAATAGCGCATAAGATACCCCTAGGAGAATGGATTTTTCCTTTTTACGCTCCAACAGTCTTAATTTTTCCAGTAAGGCATCCATTTCATTTAGGTAAAAGCCGCTATTGGGGTTATTGCTATCTTGTATCAATTTTTCCGCCATATATATCAAGGAAGAACCTTCTCTTTCAAGATACGAGGGGAGCAAGGCCAGAATAGCGAAATCTGAAGGATTGCCATACATTTTTAAAAATGTTTTAGTAAAACTCTCTTCATACAAATTTAAATCGGCAACATAATGCTTGCTCGTTTCAACTCCAGTAGTGCCACTACTTGTAAATGTAATTTGTGGACTAAAACCCTTGGCAATAATCCGTTTTGTTTTAAAAAATTGTATGGGAAGAAATGGAATATCCAGGATTGTTTTTACCAAATTGGGAGTAACGCCCATTAAATCACAAAAACCTTTATATATTTCAACATTGTCATACTGGAAACGGAATACCCTGATTGCAAGGCATTCAAAGTCCTCCGGTGAGTTGATCGCAAAAATTTCATTTTTGAGCATTGTACTAAATTCGAACTTGTTATTGTCAAAAGTACTTAAACCCTATTAAATTTAATTCCGCATATTCGATTATGCCACCAAGGTTTTGGGCAATAAAAAACCCCTGCCGATGCAAGGGTTTATATATAAATTACTTATAAAGTTATTCTACCACAAGTTTTTTGGTGGTTGAAGCTTTTCCTTGCTCTATTTTAAGGATGTAGATGCCACTGTGTAGAGCAGAGATATCCAAACGCTCAGCATTTAAAGTAGTTTTTACCACCTGCTTGCCCAACACATCATAAATAGAAATGCTTTTCGCTCCACTTACTTTTGAACGAATGTTCACATAACCGCTACTGGCAGGATTAGGATATACGGAAAACTGACTAGTAGAAACCTCATTGATTCCAACAACGCCATCAAAGACGATATTGTCAAACCAAAAGTTTTCCGCACTTGCATTGGATCTTCCCTCAATAACAAGTTGGACCATAGATTGTGGCAGATCAGCCGAAACATTTTGCCATTGAAGTTGGTATTCACCATTAGTCATCGGAACAAAACTATCAAGGTCAGAACCTGTGGAGTTAAAGAGATCTATTTCTGCATTGTTGGTAACATCCTTTACGTAGATTCTTAATCTATCGTTTTCTGAATTGTTTGCGGTTCCATCCCCTTCATAATTTCCGTTTAGAGGGTTATCGTTTATAGACAAAAGGAAATCCAAGGATAGGGTTGCATTAGCCACTCCAGTTAAATCCACTTGATCAAATTCAACAATCATATTTCCATCAAGGTCATTCATTTGATAGCCTTTGGAGCCGTGTGTGAACAATACGGTAGGCGAGGGAGTGAAACTGGTTACCCCCACAAAATCACCGTCGGTCAAACCTACGTCCGGGACATCATAAGGCACGTAGCGCGCAGTAAAACCAAGCTCTCCACCGGTGCTAATATAATTAACAAGAGGTTGGTTTGAATTATTAAGCAACGGATGCGCCACGGCAGGATTGCCAGTATCGGTATATTTGCCTGAAAAGGCATCCGGCTCCTCAAAACTAGTTCCAGCAATTTGGGAAAATGATACAGCAGTAATAAACAAAGCTGCAAGTAAGATAATTTTCTTCATTGGGTGTTGTTTTATTTATTATGAAACAAAGATATAAAATGTTTATGATTATTATTTAAGTCTAAGATTAATAAGGTTATTTTGTAAAATTATTGAGAAATCAATTTTTATAGTTGTTCCAGGCTCATTCTAATGTTACCAAATCATTAACCTTGCCATATTCATCATCCAACGGAAATTTTAAATACTATCTTTGAAATATGGATAGCTAAAACTGGACCATTAATTACTTTGTATAAAGATTGGAATGGATGAATGGAACGATGCCCCATCTCATAAAATTCGCTTCTAATGAAAAATAAGGAAATAACTATCCTTTTGGTTGATGACGAACCAGATATTCTTGAGATTGTTCGGTATAACCTAACAGCCGAAGGTTATAAAGTGAAAACTGCTGAAAATGGGGCTCAAGCCGTTTCAATAGCGAAAAAAACCAAACCCCAATTGATCCTGATGGATGTAATGATGCCCAAAATGAACGGCATGGAAGCTTGCAAAGAAATCCGAAAAATTCCCGAACTATCCCAGACAGTTATCGCTTTCCTTACTGCTCGCGGAGAGGAACACTTGGAACTCCAAGGGTTTGACATGGGTGCGGATGATTATATTACAAAGCCCATAAAACCGAAAGTACTTGTTGGACGTGTGAAGGGACTTCTTCGCCGTTTTAAGTTGCCCACCCTGGAAAAGGAAACAAGATTCGGGGATCTCACAATTGTTCAGGAAGGATATAAAATAATTCTTGGTAAGGAGGAAGTGATCTTACCAAAAAAAGAATTTGAACTGCTCTGCTTATTGGCCTCTCGACCCGGAAAAGTTTTTAAGAGAGAAGATATTCTAAATAAAATTTGGGGAATGGATGTAATTGTAGGGGATAGAACAATTGATGTACATATTCGGAAACTGCGGGAAAAAATAGGAGATGATAAATTCAAGACCGTTAAGGGTGTGGGATACTCATTTGTAATCTAGATATAGTGGCACTTTCCAAAAAATATAGTTTAGCCCTTTATTCCTCATTGTTGATTGCCATCAGCAACTCTATTATTGCCGGGATATTTCAATATGTTGTTGCAGGAAGAATTTATACGTGGATTTTAATTTTCTTTTTGGTTATCTTCTTAATTTCTTTTTTTATCCTACAGCTTCGCATTGAGCGATTTATAAATGTCCGGATTAAGAAAATGTATAGGGATATTCGTCTCTTGGATGAAAATTCCTACGCAAAGCCTCCCATCACCACGGATATGGAAATGCTGACACAGGAAGTGGAGCGATTTGCGCACGATAAGAAATTGGAGATCGAAACCTTAAATATTAAGGAAAACTATCGAAAGGAATTTATGGGAAATATTTCCCATGAACTCAAAACTCCTCTTTTTACCGTGCAAGGGTACATTCTCACCTTATTGGACGGGGCAATGAACGATAAAAAAGTTCGGAAAAAATATTTGCAAGGTGCCAATAAGGGAGTTGAAAGGCTTATTCATATTGTGAGGGACTTGGATATGATTACCCAATTGGAGTCTGGTGGATTGGTTTTAAAAAGAACGGATTTTGATATTGTTCCATTGATCCAGAATGTGCTGGATTTATTGGAAATGAGGGCCGCCAAAAAAAATATCACCTTAGTATTCGACCGCGTTTATACCCATCCAATTATTGTTAATGGAGATAGAGAACGTATAGAACAGGTTTTGATCAACCTTTTGATGAACTCTATAAAATATGGGAAAGTTGACGGCACGACAGAAGTTGGCCTTGACGAAATTTCAAAAGGAAAAATTTTGGTGAGGATAACCGATAACGGAGAAGGAATTGCTAAAGAAAACCTGACCCGAATTTTTGAACGTTTTTATCGCATTGATAAAAGCGGTTCCCGTAAAGAGGGCGGCAGCGGACTTGGGCTTTCTATTGTAAAACACATTGTAGAAGCCCATTTTGAAAAGATTTATCTGGAAAGTCAGTTGGGCATCGGTTCCGAATTTTCATTCACGATGGAATATCGAAAATAAATGTTCAAAGTCTTCCTGAGGATAGGTGTATGGCTTTAAGCCCTTGTAAACCGCAACTTGGTTTATTTTTTCCAAATTGAATTTATTTTGTCTGCAGAAAGGGGAAATTCCTAAATCACTTAGTCTGCGAGCCAAATATTCCTGTTCATACTGTCCTGGAGTAGGAATAAAAAATGCTTTTTTTTCCAATATTGCCAAATCCATAATTGAGGTATATCCCGACCTAGAAATAACTACTTCACTTTTATTAATGGTTTTTTCAAGTTCTTCAGTCTGCATAAAGTTTACGGTTCGGAATTTTCCTTGCTCTGTCCATTTCTGCTCATTTTCCACAATCCCTCGTACCATCAGGGTATTTTTGCCACAATTTTTTAAAACGGTATTCAGTTTATTTTCAAGGAAAGTTCGCTGTGGTTCGGGGCCGGAAAGAACCGCTAAAATATCTATGCTGTGCTCTTCATTTTGTTTTTCCATTCTACTTACAATCCCGAAATAATGTACGGGAAAGGAAGGCTTTTTTAAGTGACCCAATGCACCGCTAAAACTAAGAGCTGCCACATTAATATCTGGTACCCAGCAGGCCTCAAATTTTTTGATTATTCGCTGATGCAACTTGCTGCTCATAAAAGAAGTGCTTCCGGTATTTACATTTATCTGGTGGGTAACGTATACGGAAGGAACTCGTGGATCCCGCACTCCAAACCGGCTGTCGCTAATTATCCCTGCGATAGATCGTTCCGAAACCAAGTTTGCAATTATTTTTTTTTCTGCTTGCATGGTTTTAATAAAATGGGGCAGATGCCAAATCATTTTCCATTTAAATAAACCTGGAATATCGGGGTATTGCACTCGGTAAGAGGGTAGTTCAATAGATTCCAAGGTTGGAAATTCTTTTTTCAGAAGATCCAATGCTTGACCATCCGAAGCCAATAAAACTTTAAAGTGACGTTCCTGAAGCGCCTTTATAATTGGAATGCACCGTGTTGCGTGCCCTAAGCCCCAATTTAACGAGGCCACGATTATTGTTTTCATTAATAAGGTTGTCCAAAAAAAGCAGTGACCACAATTGGAACATGTAGAAAATAAATACAGTTGTTCAAGGGGGTCTTTTCTACTGCTTTATTATTTATACAGCCATTATGGCTGGGATGCTAAAGGTATAACTAAATATTTGGAAGAAATGTGTGCTGGTATTAAAATATTACCTCAAGAGTCAATGATGATGGCTGTTTAGAATCTATTTATTAAGTGACAGCTTGCAATTTAATTTACCATCGAAATTTAATAGTTAAACAGCAGGCTTAATCAATCCAACTTAATTATTAGGCTATTAAAGAGCAAGTTTTATATCATACGTTTTCAGGACAACGGTCTTACATCTAAATCGGGCACCACTAAAAGACAATAGAGAAAATAAATTATCTATAATAGAGACAGCCATATATTTCATTAGTTTTGCCCCTCCAATGCAAAAATTGTAATTAGGAGTAGGAAATACGGTAAAAACATGGAATACAATAATGATTTTGCAATTGATTTCGTTTGCTCTTTTTTGTTTTCATTAAATATCGTTTAAAAGCATAGTAAATTGGGTAGTAAAAACAAACTCAGGCGTTTTAGGGAAAATGAAACCTTTTCCAATGTAATACAGCCCTCACGGGATGAAGTGACGGACGGGTTCTTTAGGCTGAAAGGAAATTGGAAAAAAGATTTCTTTAAAAATGAACATCCTCTTGTGCTTGAGCTTGGTTGCGGTAAGGGTGAATATTCCGTTAACCTGGCAAAGGCTTTTCCCGAAACCAATTTTTTGGGTGTGGACATTAAAGGCGCAAGATTCTGGCGAGGCGCCAAAACCGCCTTGGAGGAAAATTTGCACAATGTTGGTTTTCTACGAACCCAAATAGAACTGGTGGACAAAATTTTTGGTGAAGCCGAAGTAGATGAAATTTGGATTACATTTCCGGATCCCCAGATTAAATATAAGCGCACCAAACACCGCCTCACCAACTTTGATTTTCTTCAGAAATACAAAAAAATCCTTAAACCGGGTGGCGTGGTGCATCTTAAAACGGATAGCGAATTTATGCACGGTTACACTTTGGGACTCTTGCACGGTCTAGGGGAAACCGTGGAAATTGCAAACCATGATATATATAACAGCCACGGCTCACCAGTGGCGGTTACTTCAATCCAAACCTATTACGAGAAACAATATCTGGAACAAGGAAAAAAAATAACCTATATTCGATTTAAATTCCGTTAACCTCTATTTAATACATTCACAAAAACGGCGCTCTTGATGACGATTTTATATAACTTCTTGATTGGTTTTATCGGTGCCTTTATTGGGGTTATCCCGCCGGGACTAATTAATATGTATGCAGCCAAAGTGAGTAGGAATGAAGGTCGTAAAAAAGCCATACTGTTTTCCATTGGAGTATGCGTGACCGTGATGTTACAGACCTTTGTGGCCCTTCTCTTTGCCGGATATATAGAAATGCACCCAGGAATAGTGGATGTTCTACAAAAAGTGGCCTTGGGCATATTTATTAGCCTTACCATTTATTTTATTTTTATTGCCGAGGATACCAGACGGGAAATCCGCAATAGCGACACTTATTCCAAGACAAATCGATTTTTTTCGGGAATGCTCCTGGCAGTTTTAAACTTGCTTCCCTTGCCTTATTGGATTTATCTCGGGCTTACTTTTTCCGTGTTTGGCTGGTTTTCGTTTGCGCAACCCGAACTTTCAGTGGCTGTAATTGGATCGGGATTGGGCACGTTGGCTGTTTTAATGATATATGTCCAGTTTTTTAGGCCCAAGGAAGAGGCCACAAAGTCAAAGCTGAATATGAACTACATTATAGGTCTTGTTACTGCAGCTGTTTCTGTTTTTACTTTATTGAAAATCCTGAAGGAAATATGATATGGAGAACGAAGGTTTTTTTATACAGGTTTTTAAAGTGACCTCTTTAATTCCTTATGGAAGAGTCACGTCCTACGGCGCTATTGCACGATATCTTGGTTCCGCTGGAAGTGCCAGAATGGTTGGATGGGCACTTAATGGGTGTGATAAGGAAAAAGTTCCCGCCCATCGTGTAGTCAATAGAATGGGTTTGCTCACAGGGAAACACCACTTTTTGGGTACCAACTTGATGCAACAGCTTTTGGAAAGTGAAGGTGTGTCTGTCATTGATAACCAAGTGGTAGATTTTGACAAACTTTTCTGGGACCCGATGAAGGAAATGTAAGCACTTAAAAATTTGATACTGCCTATTCTGTATAATCCATTTTTATTTAATATACATGCTTTTAAGTAGCAATAGTTCTGGTTTATGGAGGTAAGATGAGCATTTTAAGAAAAGAGAGGTCAAGTCATCAAGTCGAGGACGGTCAACAGGAATATTATTCTAGAAAATAAGCACTAGTTTATCCATAGTTGAGTAAGGGTTCACCCGTATATACCCCATAGATAAGCCACAGATAAACCATAGATAAGCCATAGATGATTTATTAGATAGGTTAAAAATCTTTCAAAAAGTAAAATATCATTTTACATTCCTCCACTACTTTTTGTGTTGAGCAGATAAGAGGTCCTGTATATTTAGATGGACAGGAAGGTTTTTTCTCCATAATGGAACAAAGAGACCTATATATATAGAGGTTTTGTTCACTACTTCTCAGAACTAATTTTACTATATTTGCACTTTAGAATGAATCTAAATATCAAAGCAATAAGATGAGTATTTTGAAACAAGATGTTCTGGCAGCACTCGAGACAATTACGGCTCCGGGCGAAGGAAAGAATATGGTAGAAAGTGGCACGGTACAAAATGTTGTAACCTTTGCCGACGAAGTAATTGTGGATTTGAAACTTTCCACTCCCGCCCTGCATATAAAAAAGCGTGCCGAGGCAGATGTTATAAAAGTGATCCACGAAAGAGTAAGCCCAAATGCCAAAGTTCAAGTAAATATTAAGATTGAGGCCCCTGCAAAACCTCAAAACCCAAATCTGATTAAAGGAAAACCAATACCGGGAATAACCAATATTATTGCCATCGCCTCTGGAAAAGGCGGGGTGGGCAAGAGCACGGTCACCGCTAACATCGCTGTGTCCTTGGCCAAAATGGGCTTTAAAGTAGGAATATTGGATGCCGATATCTATGGGCCGTCAATTCCAATGATGTTCGACGTGGAAATGGAAAGACCTCTTTCTGTTGATGTTGGGGGAAAAAGCAAAATGAAGCCTATTGAAAATTATGGTGTAAAGGTGCTCAGCATTGGTTTCTTTACCCAGCCGGGACAAGCTGTAATTTGGCGTGGGCCTATGGCAGCAAAAGCATTGAACCAATTGATATTCGATGCCGATTGGGGACAGCTGGATTTTATGTTGATTGACCTACCACCGGGAACTGGGGATATCCACCTTAGCATTATGCAATCACTCCCAATAACTGGAGCTGTTGTAGTAAGCACTCCACAGAATGTGGCATTGGCAGATGCAAGAAGAGGAGTAGCAATGTTCCGCCAGGAAAATATTGATGTGCCCGTATTAGGTATAATTGAAAATATGTCCTTTTTTACCCCGGCCGAATTACCCGAAAATAAATATTATATTTTCGGAAGAGAAGGTGCAAAAAATCTTGCTGACGATTTGCAAGTACCTTTCCTGGGTGAAGTTCCATTGGTGCAGAGCATACGCGAAGCAGGAGATGTAGGTAGACCGGCAGCCCTTCAAACAGCTACCGTAACGGAAAATGCTTTTGAAGAGATAACCAGAAATGTGGTGGAGGAAACAGTGCGACGAAATGAAAATTTGCCCGCCACCGAAGCAATAAAAATCACAACAATGGCAGGTTGCAGTGCCGTAAAAAAATAATATGACAACTGAGGAATTGACATTAAAAGTACAGGAAGCATTGCAGGAGATCCGTCCATTTCTACAAAATGATGGTGGAGACATATCGTTGGTGTCCATTGAGGACGGAAAGACGGTAAATGTTAAGTTGTTGGGCGCTTGTGTAGGCTGCTCCATTAACAGGATGACCTTAAAAATGGGAGTGGAAATGACCGTAAAAAAGTTCGCCCCTCAAATTGAGAGGGTCGTGGATGTCTCCCAACTATGATCTTCGTCATATTTTCAGAGACTCATTACAATTATTTTTGAATCCCAAATTAAAGAGAAAACTCTAAATGATTAGTACAGATATTCTTATAATCGGTGCAGGTCCCACGGGACTTTTTGCCGTATTTGAAGCTGGATTGTTAAAATTGAAATGTCATTTGATAGACGCCCTGCCCCAACCTGGCGGACAGTGTACCGAATTATATCCCAAAAAGCCTATCTATGATATTCCCGCCTATCCCGAAATTCTAGCCGGTGATCTGGTCAATAATCTCATGAAGCAGATCGAACCTTTCCAGCCGGGATTTACTTTGGGAGAACGGGCTGATACCATTGAAAAATTGGAGGATGGTACTTTTATAGTTACTACGGATAAGGGTACTAAACACCACGCACCCGTTATCGCCATTGCCGGTGGTTTGGGAAGTTTCGAGCCTAGAAAACCACCTCTTGCAAATCTGGCGAAATTTGAAGATATGGGTGTGGAATATATTATCCGTGACCCAGAATTTTATCGCGATAAAAATGTTGTTATTTCCGGTGGGGGCGATTCTGCTCTGGACTGGAGCATATTTTTGACCAATGTGGCCAAAAGCGTTACCCTCATCCATAGAAGAAACGAGTTTAGAGGTGCATTGGACAGCGTGGAAAAAGTTCAGGAGCTCAAAAATCTTGGTAAGATAGAACTAATTACCCCAGCCGAAGTTGTAGGCTTGCTTGGAAACGAACGTCTGGAAGAAGTTGTCATAAAACGTGGTGATGACGTTTTTCATAGGGAATGTGATCACTTTATCCCGTTGTTCGGACTTTCTCCAAAACTGGGACCCATTGCAGATTGGGGCCTGGAAATTGAAAAAAATGCCATTAAGGTTGATAATTCCCTAGATTATCAGACCAATATTCCCGGTATTTATGCCATTGGGGATGTTAATACCTATCCCGGTAAATTAAAATTGATACTTTGTGGATTCCATGAGGCTACCTTAATGTGCCAAAGTGCCTATCAGCGTATTTTCCCGGATAGAAGATATGTCCTAAAATATACAACAGTTGGTGGAGTAGAAGGTTTTGATGGTTCCAAAAAAGAGGCGCCAAAGGCAATCGTAAAATCCATTGATTAAATTTTAAGGACCTGTTCGACTAAAATTGACAGTTCCAATTTTATTTATTCAAATTTTTTTTCTACTGTTTGAATTAATCTTTTCCCGCTCCAATTCATTCCTATTAACATGAAAGACATTAAGATTGCCATAATAGATCGCCAGGGTGTAAAACATGTTGTGGATGCCCCCACGGATATGAACATGAATATTATGGAATTGGTTCGTTCCTATGAACTGGTCCCGGAAGGTACGTTCGGTATTTGTGGTGGAATGGCAATGTGTGCCTCCTGTCAATGTTATGTGGAAAGTGGGCACCAACTGCCAGAAATGGCAGATGATGAAGACCTAATGCTTTCTGAAGCATTCAATGTTAAAGACAACAGTCGACTCAGTTGCCAAATTTTCATTAAGGAGGATTTGGATGGCTTGGAACTGGAAATCGCTCCCGAAGTTTAGCCAGCAATTATTCTAAATGTTTTCTAAAAAATCTTTTTCATTTATTTGTAATTAGTCTAATTAAGATTTAGTTTTGTGCCCTAATTTGATATAAATGAAGGTACTCTTTGTCTCGTTCACCTTACTGTTGAGCGCGGTTTCAATTTCCCAAAATGTAATGGATTCCACTGCCATTGCTCAATTAAAAAGAGAAATTAAACAGGAATTACGTGATGAGCAAAAGTCCGATTCCCTACAGCATGCCTCTGTTTTCAGTTTCCAGAATTTTAGTTTAAAAGGCTACGGGGCTCTCAATTATTACCATTTCGATTTTGATACGGATCCTTCCCTAAAAGATAAAATAGATCTTGAAAGGCTAAATCTCTATTTAGGTTATGCTTTTACAGACAAAATCAGCTTAAAGTCCGAAATCGAATTTGAACACGGAGGAACCGGAGCGGCGGTAGGCTTTGATACACAGGAAGAATTTGGCGAATTTGATCAGGAAGTGGAGAAAGGTGGTGCCGTGAAGTTGGAACAGCTCTATATCGATTTTAGGATCCTTCCATCCTTTAATATTAAGGCGGGACGAATGAAAATACATTTTGGCTTGAGCCAATCCTTGGATTTGCCCACCATGTATTTTACTACCTACAAACCCGAAATGGAAAATGAAATCTTGCCATTGGGATGGTACGAAACCGGCATTCAGGTCTATGGAAACTTCGCCCAAAATTTTTCATATGAAGCTTCTATCGTCAGTGGCTTGGATGCTACGGGATTTTCATCACGAGGGTGGATAAAAAATGGATACCAGCAAAAGTTTGAAATGGCAACGGCTGAATCCTTGGCCATTGCGGGAAGGTTGGATTACCACTTCGGCACCCATAAAAATACATTTGTGGGAATTGCGGGGTATATAAATGATGCGGCCGCAAACCGTCCCAAAAAAGATATGGACAAAAGCGCCTATGTTACTTTAGTGGAAGGTCACGTTAGCTATAATGAAAACAATCTTCGCTTTAACGCGATGGCCCTTTATGGAAATCTGGAGAATTCGGACATCGTTTCAAGGAAAAATGCAAATCTATCCAATAATTTAGGTGTTAAGCGTACTCCGGTCGGTAAAAACGCCTTCGGAATATCTGCGGAATTGGGCTACAATATTCTGCCCTTGTTGGTTTCAAAGCCCAGCCAGAAGCTATATGCATTTGTACGATATGATTACTATGACACTATGCAGAATGTGGAAGGGGATATAATCCAAAATCCTAGATGGCATCGCAGTACTATTACGGGAGGCCTTAATTGGTTTGTACACCCTCAAATAGTTTTGAAGGCAAATTATGCAGATCGACTATTGGGCTCTGAAAATTACAATCCTTCCACTCTTGTTTTTACAGGCAGCAAACAGCACGAAAAAACATTTTCTGCAGGCTTAGGCTTTACTTTTTAATAATCACAAAAAATCAAATCAATAAAAAAAACAACATGAAAAATTCGTTTATAGTATTATCCTCAGCAGTATTTATGCTTTTTGGATTTAGCAGCTGCAGTGATAATGACGCCCCGGAAGAAATATTAACTGGTAATAATGAACTTTATGGCAAAGTTTTAAAAGACCTTTCCATAAATGTAATTACCGCCACTTATGAGGAATTATATACTAATGCGATGGCGTTGGAAGAAGCCGCCAACGGAATGGAAGTAGGAAATGTAGACGCTCTTGAAAATGCAAAAAACAAATGGCAGGACACTCGCGCACCTTGGGAAGAATCCGAAGGATTTCTTTATGGGCCCGTGGATACGGAAGGAATAGACCCTGCCATCGACTCTTGGCCCGTGGACGTTAATGCTATCAATAATATTTTAAACAGTAATAGCCCGATTACCCAATCGCTACTTGAAAGTAATAATGAAGCCCGAGGTTTCCATACCCTGGAATACTTTTTCTGGGGATTGGATGGGGAGAAAACTGCCGATCAACTTTCAGAAAGGGAAATTGAATATATAAAGGCGGCAACTTCGGATTTGCGCGCCAAAACAGGTCAATTGTATTTTGGATGGTTGCCTTCTGAAGGAAATTTTGCTGGCAATTTTGTCAATGCGGGCCAGAGTGGGTCCGTATATACTTCAAAAATCAACGCTCTTTCAGAAATTGCAGAGGGTATCACTATAATAGCTGATGAGGTTGCAAATGGAAAAATCGAGGAACCCTTAAATGGCAACAATGGAGGTCCAAAACCAGAGGCTGAGGAATCCCGATTCAGCAATAATTCAAAATTGGATTTCGCCAATAATATCCGCAGTATTAAACATATTTACATAGGGAGTTTTGGCACTTTTCAAGGGCAGGGGCTAAGTAATATCGTTAGGTTAAAGAATCCAACGCTGGATGCAGAAATTCAAAGTGCCATCAATGAAGCCATTGGAGCCATCGAAGCTATTCCTGGAACTTTTACCCAAGCTATAGTAAATAATCGTTCCGAAGTGGAATTTGCGCAGGAAAAGGTTTTGGCCTTGTTGAATAAACTTCAATCTCAATTGGAGCCATTGATTTCTAATTTGGATTAATAATCAATAGTGTCCGGTTAAAACAAAGTTCTGTTGAGTCACTGATGATAGCTGTTTAGAATCTCTTTATTAAGTGACAGCTAATCTAAATTTAATAGTTAAAAAGCATGTTTCTTATATTATTCAGGGTATCGGTCTTACATCTTAGCTGGACACGACTAATTAATAATTAAATCCGGGCAGCCTAAAAATGCCCAAATTATACAGTGAAGTATTATCTTTTTGGTTTATTGGTTTTCGTATTATCACTTGCAGCCTGTACAGATGACAACGATGCTGTGTATGAGCCTACACCTGAACTGCAGGAACGTTTATATGCGGGGGGTGAAACAACGGTTTTTTTGGCTTCCAGTAATGCCTTCAGTACTCCCGCCGCAAATCTTTCGGGATCTCGGTTGGATTTCCATTTGGATGGAGATTTTCAATTTGAAACGGTTTTTGTAACTGCTCCGGCTACGGTAAATAGTGGGGTAGGTCCCATATTTAATAATTCTTCCTGTATTGGATGTCATCCCAAGGATGGTCGCAGCGCTTTTCCATCGGATATTAATGCTTTAAGTGGTTTCTTTTTTAGAGCGAGTATGCCGGGATTGGGAGCCAATAATGCGCCTATTCCTGTGCCGGGTTTTGGGGAACAGATCCAGAATCAGGCAATATTTGGATATCAACCAGAGGCAAAATTTCAGGTTAGTTTCTCACCAATAGTGGAGACTTTTGCAGATGGTACCAAGGTCACTCTTCAAAAGCCTAATTATTCCCTCACAGATACGTACATTCCTTTTCCTTCAGAAGCTGTGATTTCTCCACGTTTGGCATCCCCTGTTTTTGGTTTGGGTCTTTTGGAGGCAATTCCGGAATATTACATTTTGCAAAATGAGGATGTACACGATTTAGATGGTGATGGGATTTCAGGAAAGGCAAACTATGTGTTTGATCCCGTAAGCGGAGAGACCAAATTGGGGCGTTTTGGATGGAAGGCAAATACGGCAACTATCATGGAGCAATGTGCCGGTGCCTATGTTCATGATATGGGCGTAACCAACCCATTATTTCCTATTGAAACAGGGTTTGGCCAATCAAATGGTGATGACGGATTGGAAGATGACGCCGAAATTTCCCAGGATTTACTGGATGAAATTACTTTTTATTGTCAAACCTTGGGTGTTCCAGCGCCAAGAAATATCAACGATGATTCGGTAAAACGTGGAGCTGCATTGTTCAATGAATTACAGTGTGCCAAATGTCATATCCCTAAAATGATTTCAGGCGATTTTCCCGTTGCAGCCGTCGCTAATCAAACCTTTTTTCCTTATACCGACATGCTTTTACACGATATGGGAGAAGGTCTTGCAGATAACCGTCCGGATTTTCTTGCCAATGGTAGGGAATGGCGCACGAAGGCTCTTTGGGGTATTGGACTTACTCAAGTGGTAAATGGACATACCAATTTCCTGCACGACGGCCGAGCTAAGAATATTACTGAAGCTATTCTATGGCACGGAGGTGAAGCAGAAAATGCCAAGAATAATTTTAAAAATCTTACTGTCTCTCAGCGGGATGATTTGTTGAAATTCATGAATTCGCTTTAATCCTTTTCCGGAAATAATCCATTTTTGGCAACAGGAAAAATTTGGTTGACAAACTTTTGATAGGCCAATCCTGAAGGATGCAAACCATCTTTGGCTACTAAGTCAGGATTGTTTAAGCCTTCCTGAGTAATGGGAGTAATATTTTCAAATCGTACCTTCTTTTTTTCTGCAATCTTTTGAGCGAAATTATTGTACTGTTGAATCTCCAAAGAAATTTTTTCTCCATTACCGGATTTTTGTCCAAATGGTGTGTACGAATAATCCGGAATGCTTAATACTAAAACTTTCTCGGGTTTCCCATTCGCATATCCGATGGCTTTATCAAGCAATTGTGGGAATTCTTTTTCATAGAGGGAAAATGCCTTATTCTGATATTGATTGTTTACACCGATAAGAAGCGTAACAAGATCAAAGTTTCCTGATAGTTTTTCATTATCCACCACCTCAATTAAATCCGTGGTAGTCCATCCTGTTTTTGCAATAATTTTTAAGGAAATCTCTTTTTCTGATATTTTATTTAGACTGTCTGAAAGTATTTTAGGGAAACTACACGTTTCGCATACACTTTCTCCAATGGTATAACTGTCGCCAAGAGCCAAAATGGCCTGATTTTTTTCTTTGGAAGTACCACAGCCCTGCATAACTAAAATTACGGACAGGAATATAATTTTGAAGGGTATCATTTTTTTTCTTTTTTTCTTTTTATAATGATACAACAATTTGACAAAACATTTATTTAAAGGAAGGAATGAAAAAGCCGCCAAAGCGGAATTTTACTTCCAGTTTTGGCGGCTCAGTTAGTCAGTGATCTTTTTGTGACTATGAAAAGGCATTAAGGCCGGTAACGTCCAAACCGGTAATTAGGAGGTGAATATCATGGGTTCCTTCATAGGTAATTACACTTTCCAAATTCATGGAGTGGCGCATAATACTATATTCTCCAGTAATTCCCATCCCTCCCAACATTTGTCTTGCCTCGCGTGCAATCTTGATTGCCATATCCACATTGTTGCGTTTTGCCATTGAAATCTGAGCGCTGGTAGCCGTTCCATCATTTCGCATTACACCCAATCTCCATGCAAGCAACTGTGCCTTGGTGATTTCCGTAATCATTTCGGCGAGTTTTTTCTGTTGCAGTTGGAATTGGCCTATTGGTTTTCCAAACTGTATCCGTTCTTTTGAATAACGAAGGGCGGTGTCATAGCAATCCATGGCAGCTCCAATAGCTCCCCAGGCAATTCCAAACCTGGCAGAATCCAAACATCCAAGAGGTGCGCCCAATCCAGATTTATTAGGCAACAAATTCTCCTTGGGCACCTTGACATTGTCAAAAATAAGCTCTCCTGTTGCAGAAGCTCTTAAGGACCATTTGTTGTGGGTTTCGGGAGTGCTAAAGCCCTCCATTCCGCGTTCCACAATTAAACCGTGGATCCTACCTTCCTCATTTTTTGCCCATACTACCGCAACTTGCGCAAAAGGCGCGTTGCTGATCCACATTTTGGCTCCATTAAGAAGGTAATGGTCTCCCATATCCTTAAAATTAGTTGTCATCCCTCCGGGATTACTTCCAAAATCAGGTTCGGTTAGTCCAAAACAACCCATCCATTCGCCACTGGCCAATTTGGGAAGATATTTTTTTCGTTGTTCTTCGTTCCCATATTTATAAATAGGGTACATAACCAAGGAAGATTGTACCGATGCCGTACTTCGCACCCCGCTATCTCCTCTTTCAATTTCCTGCATTATCAAGCCATAGGAAATTTGGTCCAATCCTGCTCCACCGTATTCTTCGGGAATATAGGGGCCAAAAGCTCCTATTTCCGCTAGACCTTTAATAATCTGATTCGGAAATTCTCCTTTTTGGGCGTATTCCTCTATGATGGGTGATACGTCACGCTTTACCCAATCACGGGCTGCCTGGCGCACTAATTTATGCTCGTCTGAAAGTAAATCATCAAGATTATAGTAATCTGGTGCTTCAAATAAATCTGGTTTCATGTATAGTAAATTTAACGGAACGGCAAATGTAGAAATCATAGGTTGATTCACCTAAGTTTTGGGAGAAAATCAAATTATTTATGAACGTTCCTTTGCATTTGCATGTCTTCAATTCGATTTTCAACAATGGCCAACAAAAAATTGAATTTTCCAAACAATGTCCTTTAGATTTCTTTAATTCTTTTTACGAATGGGACACGTCTTTAGGTGGATAAAATTTTCTATTTCCAACAAGGACATTTTTATGGATATTAGGAGGATTAAAATATACTACAAATACCTATTTTTTTATCTTTTATTTGATGGAACTTCATGACATTCAATATATTTGACCACTTAACAAATACTTATGAAAAGATTTTTACTTCCCTTTCTTATCTTTCTTCCATTCTTAGTTTTTTCACAACAGGTAGTGCCAATAACCCAGCACTTACAATTTAACGGGCGATATGATTTTACTGCCTTCGGCAATACGCTAAATATTGAAGAGAATGGAGCTTTTGGTCAATGTACTATTTTGACCCAAAGCAGTGCAGATTTGCAATTGGATCCCGGCCAAACTTTTCTTTCCGCACATTTATATTGGGCAGGATCTGGAAACGGAGATTTCAATGTTAAATTGAATGGCACCAGCATCACTGCCCAGCGTACTTTTAATCTAACAGCGAATTCAGGACTAACCTACTTCTCAGGATATGCTGATGTTACCAATATTGTAGAACAATTTGGGGAAGGAACTTATACCTTCTCTGATATGGACCTGAACTCCGTAATTGGACCCTATTGTCCCGGAGGCACAAATTTTGGTGGTTGGGCCATTATTGTTATTTATGAAGATCCAAGTCTAAACTTAAATCAAATTACTCTTTTTGATGGATTGGATTATGTTGATGCAACGCACAATAATATTAATATTACGTTAGGTCCCATTAACGCAGCATCGGATCAAGCGGCGAAAATTGGTTTCCTTGCTTGGGAAGGGGATGCTGCAATTGCCGTCAATGAAAGTCTTAGGCTTAATGGGGTTTTGATTGCCAACCCTCCCTTAAATCCGGGGAATAATGCATTTAACAGTACAAATAGCTATACCAATTCCTTTGATTTGTACAATATGGATCTGGATTACTATAATCTCCAAGGATTGGATATTATCCAACCAGGTGATAGCCAGATTAATATCCAGTTGAGTTCAGGCCAGGATTTTATAATGGTCAATAATATTGTGGTGAGCGTGAACTCTGAACTTCCCGATGCCACAATTGTTATTGATAACCTTGGTGTTTTGTGTGAGGATAGAAATATTGAAGTTAATTATACCGTTCATAATGCAAATTCCACAGCGCCGTTACCTGCTAACACACCTATTGCTTTTTACGGAGATGCCGTATTGTTAGGACAAGCTCAAACATTAACCGAAATTGCCATTGATGGAAGTGAAAGCGGAACTATAAATTTGAATATTCCCGTGGGCACGCCACAGATTTTTACACTTAGAGCTGTGGTTGATGATGATGGCACAGGAAATGGAATTGTATTGGAAACTAACGAGGATAATAATTTCTTTGACCGACAGATTGATCTTTCCGCACAAGGTTTATTTGTGCTCGGAAATCATCAAAGTTGCGAGGGTCAAACAGAAACGTTGACGGCCAATTTTACCGATTTGGATATTTATCATTGGTTTTTCAATGGTAACCCAATTGCTGGGAATACCGCTAGTATACAAGTTACACAGTCGGGAGTCTATTCTGTGAGTGGTAATAAGGCAGCATGTTTTGTTGAAGAATCCGAAGGGTTTTCAGTGACCTTTAATCCACAGCCAATTGCATTTGACCCGGTTGATCTTTATCGATGTGATAACGGAATGCAGTCCGGCGTTTTTGATCTCACCCAAAACGATGCGAATATTTTAGGAGCCCAAGATCCTACGATATTCAATATTGAATACTTTACATCACTGGCCGACAGCGAAAATAATATTGGTGCTATTCCCACTCCCGACGCGTATACTATTACCGGCCCGTCACCTCAAACTATTTATGTTCGCATCCACGACAATGCTGTGGAGTTGTGCTATGATTTGGCCGAATTCCAAATTTTCTTCACCCCGGTAAATGCGGGAGATGTACCAACATTAACTTTATGTGACCAAGGTGAAACTGGATTTCAGATTGTCAATTTACCTCTGGAATTTAATTCGTTTGTACTGGGCAATCAAAATCCTGCCGAGTATATTGTTTCCTACCACAGTTCCCAAAATGAGGCAGAATCAGGGGTTAATCCTTTGCCTAATCTTTATTCAATTCCAGTTCCCGGGCAGACTATTTTTGTGCGAATTCAGCCACGTATTGATGCAAATTGTTTTGATACAACTACTGTAGAGATTATTATTGACTCACCACCAGCAATTAATTTGGATCCTATCCCATTGATTCTTTGCGATACGGATAATGATGGATTCGCCCCTTTCAATGTGCATGAGGCTGATGCCGACATCACGAATGGGGATACAGCTATGACAGTTACTTATCACCCTACTTTACTGGATGCACAAAACAATTTGAACGAGCTCAATGATCCTTACACCAATGACGATCCTTTCAATGACGTTGTGTTTGCAAGAGTTGAAAGTTCTGAAACCACTTGTTATTCCATAGTTGCTTTGGAGCTTGTTGTCCGCAACAGCCCCATGCTGGTCCTTCCCTCGCCCTTGCGTTTGTGCGACGACGACACGGACGGGTTCCAGATCTTCGACCTTACGGTTCGGGAGCCACAGATGCTTGGCAGCATGGTCC
>Ga0208014_1000032_pt1 | contig 113374 bp, 109 predicted proteins | sample 25_taG_FD_184099 | JGI IMG/M metagenome (GOLD analysis project Ga0208014, IMG submission 184099) | Marine viral communities from Cariaco Basin, Caribbean Sea - 25_WHOI_OMZ (SPAdes) (version 2) | ecosystem: Environmental > Aquatic > Marine > Oceanic | place: Caribbean Sea: Cariaco Basin...
TAGGATGGAGGCTAGATCTCGTGAGAAGTATTTTAAATCGGGAAGTGGCCGTGAATTTCTGAATTCTCTTTTGGACGGAGGGAAATCGGGATGAGTATATCTAAGAGATGGGGGTTTGAACCTGCCTGCCGGCAGGCAGGTCCCTCCGCGGTCACTACAAAAAGGTCTTTTTAAGACCTTTTTTTATGCTTATGTTTTACGTGTATATTCTTAAAAGCGGCAAGGACGGACGTCTTTATAAAGGGATGACCCAGAATCTTCCTTTGCGACTAAAGCAGCACAATGAAGGTCATAATAAATCCACTAAGGGATTTCGTCCTTGGGAACTTGTCTATTCCGAAGAATTTGAAACTAGGATGGAGGCTAGATCTCGTGAGAAGTATTTTAAATCGGGAAGTGGCCGTGAATTTCTGAATTCTCTTTTGGACGGAGGGAAATCGGGATGAGTATATCTAAGAGATGGGGGTTTGAACCTGCCTCTCGGCAGGCAGGACCTGCCTGCCGGCAGGCAGGTCCCTCCGCGGTCACTACAAAAAGGTCTTTTTAAGACCTTTTTTTATGCCTATGTTTTACGTGTATATTCTTAAAAGCGGCAAGGACGGACGTCTTTATAAAGGGATGACCCAGAATCTTCCTTTGCGACTAAAGCAGCACAATGAAGGTCATAATAAATCCACTAAGGGATTTCGTCCTTGGGAACTTGTCTATTCCGAAGAATTTGAAACTAGGATGGAGGCTAGATCTCGTGAGAAGTATTTTAAATCGGGAAGTGGCCGTGAATTTCTGAATTCTCTTTTGGACGGAGGGAAATCGGGATGAGTATATCTAAGAGATGGGGGTTTGAACCTGCCTCTCGGCAGGCAGGTCCCTCCGCGGTCACTACAAAAAGGTCTTTTTAAGACCTTTTTTTTATGTTTACTGCGGTTTTTTATTTATGCGGGCAATTGAGAGCAGGAAACAAGAATCAAGACCCCTTCTCTGCACCAAACGTGAATCAGGACCGCTTCGTCCAAAACCCCTAGTGCTAGGACTCCTTCGCATTAAGAACAAAGAGGGTAAGATTGGAATATAGAATAAATTTAAAATATAGGCCTTTGATTTAAAGAGGCAATGAAGGCAAAATTTCCATTTTCCGATAATATTTTATCATTTTATTGGTTTAATGATAGTATTTATGACAATTAACTGAATACCAGTAAAATATATTTATGTGTTCTTTAGTAAACTTTTAGGTGTCATTGTTAGGTTAACTAAAAATCATTGGATAAATTTGTCGAGAATTTGAAAAACCTTGGAATATCAGATTGATTATTGCTAATTGTTGTGAATTAGATAATTAACTGCTTCAGGGATTAATGCGGTTGTACCTGCAATTAAAACTGCCGCTGCGGCTTTTCAGGGAAATGGCTATTGACAGTATAAATTAACCTAAACTGTTTTTTGGACCATCCTTGAAATATATATAAAATTATTTTGCATAAACTGGTCCCCACCCAAAGAAAAATTATGGAATTATCATCATTTTCCCAAACATCATCCTGGCACATACCTGCCAAGCTATTACGCCCTTTCCTTTTCTTTTTTGAATTGACATGGCTCGGTACAGCTAAACGATTTCCTTTTTCGTCTTTTTCAAAAAAGGCAATAGGAGCTAACGTAGCACTTCTAAATTCGGTTTCGACCTTAAGTTTTAGGTCGTGAGCAATTCCAATAGGCTCACCCGTATAACTCAATTTAATATAACCTTTAAAACGTTGTGATTTTGCAAGACTTCCCTTCAAACCATATGGAATTGGTGAAATTACTTTCCGATTTTAAATTGTTGGCCCTTTTATGCACCCTTCTTGTGGCGCTGATTACCACACTGGTTGTAATGCCGCAAATTGTATCGATCAGTAAAGTGAAAAACCTTACTGCCCAGGCTAATGAAAGAATGTCCCACGTGGGGGTAGTGCCTACTTTAGGAGGTTTAGGTGTTTTTATCGGCCTCTTGTTGGCCACCAACTTGGCAGCAGTCTTTTTTGCGAACTACAATCAGATCATTGATTTGCTGATTTTTAATATTCTTTTGCTTTTGTTGCTGGTTATTGGGGTCTCCGATGATATTATGTCCATTTCCCCGCGCAAAAAGATGTTTTTTCAATTACTTACCGCATTTATCTTCACATTTGGCACTAACACCCATATAGGTTCATTTATGGGTCTTTTTGGACTGGATGAATTCAATATTGTTTTTGCCAAACTGTTCACCGTTTTTGTCATTGTATTAATAATAAACGCATATAATTTAATTGATGGCATCGATGGGCTTGCAGGCTCCCTTGGAGTGGTGATATCCAGTGTAATGGCGGGTGTCTTTTATGCGAGCGATCATATTTTACCAGCCTTAATTGCTGTGGCATTGGTAGGGGCCCTTGTTGCCTTTTTAATTTATAATTTTTCCCATCGCAGAAAAATCTTTCTGGGCGACACGGGATCCATGGTAGTGGGATTTGTACTTGCTTTTCAGGTGGTCCTGTATCTAAGCTTGAGCGCTTCGGAAACGTCACCCGTATTTAAGAATGCTCCTGTTTTTATTCTGGCGTTGATTTCTTATCCACTTTTGGACACTTTAAGGGTTTTTGTGGTTCGAATCGCAAAAGGACGCAGCCCCTTTAGTGCAGATAGAAACCATATACACCACCGACTTTTGGATCTGGGTTTGTCGCATAAACTGGCAACTTTCATTTTAGTTCTTTATACGGCCTTTGTCACTATTCTGGCTTATTCGCTAAAAGATCTGTCTATAAATACCGCCTTTGCCATTATGTTGCCAATATGTACGGTTTTGGTAATCATTCCATTTTTGATAAAAACCAAGGAAGCGCGCGGAGGAATGGCGGTACCATTTGCTTTTAAAGTTACTTCACATAACGATTAATAAAATATGAATTTGGTTCCTTTAATGCGTCACTTTTAATAAACAATCTTGCTTATAATTTTTATGATAAGCCATTGCTATGATGGCTTTTCTTAATTAAAATGAATATAATGAAAAAAATACTTGTCGTTTTTGGTACCCGACCCGAGGCAATTAAAATGGCGCCACTTGTAAAGGAATTTGAAAAACATCCGGATTATTTTGACACCCGGGTTTGTGTTACCGCACAGCACCGGGAAATGTTGGACCAGGTGCTGTCGTTTTTTGATATTGTTCCTCAATACGATCTGGATTTAATGAAACCCGGGCAAGATCTTTATGGCCTTACCGCTGCCATTATAACCGAATTAAAACAGGTGCTGGAAAGCTTTAAACCCGATTACGTATTTGTACATGGAGATACCACCACTACCATGGCTTCCAGTATTGCCGGTTTTTATAGTGGTGCGAAAGTATGCCATATTGAAGCCGGACTAAGGACCCACAATAAATACTCCCCTTTTCCGGAAGAAATAAACAGGCAGATCACTGGCAGGGTTACGGATTTTCATTTTGCGCCCACCGAAGCTTCCCGTAACAATCTTTTACAGGAAAATATCGATCCAAAGACTATTACCGTCACTGGTAATACCGTTATAGATGCCCTGTTGCAGAGCGTTGAAAAAGTAAAAAAAGAGCCGAGCCCACTGGTTTCGGAATTAGATAACAAACTAAAGGGAGCCGACCTGATTTTGGTTACGGGCCATAGACGTGAAAATCACGGCGATGGCTTTATCCGCATCTGCGAAGCATTAAAAACCATTGCCACCCAACGACCGGAATTGCGGATTATTTATCCCGTTCATTTAAATCCTAAAGTATTGGAGCCTGTCAACCGCATTTTGGGAGATATTGAAAACATCCAACTTATTGACCCCTTGGCATATCACGATTTTATTTGGATGATGAACAGAGCAAAAATAATTATTACCGATAGTGGCGGGGTACAGGAAGAGGCGCCTAGCTTAGGCAAACCTGTTCTTGTTATGCGGGATACTACCGAACGTCCCGAGGCCGTGGATGCAGGCACGGTAATTCTGGTGGGTACCGATACCGAAAAAATAATCGAGGAAACCTTTGCCCTTTTGGATGATGAAATCCATTTTAACGAAATGAGCAGTAGGCATAATCCTTATGGCGACGGGAAAGCCTGTAAAAGAATTGTTGAGTATATGAAAGAATTGCAAAGGGAAGAGGTAGTAAGTTAAGAAAGACCGTTCTTTGCACCCGTTTCCCGAAGCAATTTTGGGACACCCTCTTCAAGGGGAGTTGGGAAAGCATTTTGAATCTTTGTCCGCAATGGAATTTGTGGATTCAATATCAATATATTTCCGTTGATCGCGGAGATTGAATATCAATAAAAATAAGTAAAATATATAATGAAGCCAAACGTAGTAACAATAGGATTAGGATATATAGGATTACCAACATCCGCCTTAATGGCGTCCAGAGGGATGAAAGTGCACGGAGTGGATGTTAATCCCGAGGTGGTGAAAACCATCAATAAGGGTAAAATCCATATTATAGAAATGGATCTGGAAGAGGCAGTTGCCAAAGCTGTTAAAGCAGGCAATCTTAAAGCCGATACTACCCCCGTTGCTGCAGACACTTATTTGATTGTAGTGCCAACTCCATTTAAAGGAAACCACGAACCCGATATATCCTACGTAGAGGCCGCAACCAGAGCTGTGTTGCCATTATTGAAGGCAGGGGATCTTTATATTATTGAATCTACCTCGCCCGTGGGAACTACCGAAAAAATGATGGAGCTTATCTTTAGGGAGCGGCCAGAGTTAAAAGGAAAAATATTTTTGGCCTACTGTCCAGAACGAGTACTTCCAGGCAATGTAATGTACGAATTGGTGCATAACGACCGCGTAATTGGTGGCGTAAATGAGGAAAGTACGGAAAAAGCCCAGGCTTTTTACAAACAATTTGTGGAGGGCGAACTGCACCCTACCAATGCCCGAACCGCAGAGATGTGCAAGCTTACCGAAAACTCAAGTCGGGATGTACAGATAGCCTTTGCCAACGAATTATCCCTGATATGTGATAAGGCAGAGATAAATGTATGGGAGTTGATACGTTTGGCAAATAAGCATCCCCGAGTAACTATTTTGCAACCTGGATGTGGCGTAGGCGGACACTGTATCGCCGTGGATCCCTATTTTATTACCTCCGACTTCCCTATGGAATCCCAGATTATAGGGAAGGCACGAGAGATAAATAATTATAAGAGCTTTTGGGTGGCAGAACAGATTAAAAAAGCCCGTCATGCCTTTCAGTTAAAATACGGCCGTCCTCCAGCGATCGCACTAATGGGGTTAGCTTTTAAACCCAATATCGACGACCTTCGCGAATCTCCGGCAAAATACATAGTTCAGAAAGTTTTGCAGGAAGCCCAAGATGAGGCCTACTTTATAGTAGAGCCAAATATTGAGGACCACCAAGTGTTCAAGTTAACCGATTATAAGGAAGCAGCAGAGAAAGCAGATATCGTTGCGCTGTTGGTTGCCCATAAAGAGTTTAAAGGATTGGAATTTGGGGAGGAACAGGTGGTTTTGGATTATTGTGGGGTTAGAAATTAAATATCAAAAGTTTTTATATGTCAATTTCAATCAAAAAAATAACGTAATTCTTGGTAAAAGAACCTCATGAGTGAAAAATTTTCATCCTGTGTGATTATAAATTCAAGATATGTTAACCAGAATTTTGTCTGACAAAGCCCGAAAAAGACATATTGCTAAAGCCATAACTTGGCGTATCGTGGGAACAATCGACACCATAATGTTGTCCTGGTTTATTACCGGAAACCCCGTAACAGGGTTAAAAATTGGGTTGGCAGAGGTTACCACGAAAATGATTCTTTATTATTTGCATGAGCGGGTTTGGTTCAAAATCAATCTATCCAATGCCGGAATCATTAGAGAAAGCCGCTTAAGACATATTGCAAAAACAGTTACATGGAGAGGGGTGGGAACTTTAGACACTATGACATTGGCTTGGTTAATCACCGGGAACCCTTTCGCAGGGCTAAAAATTGGAATGTCGGAGCTATTGACAAAAATGATATTGTATTACCTCCATGAACGAGTGTGGTATAAATCAAATTATGGATTGAGTAATAATAATTAAATGACTGAAAATATACATCAACAGGCTTATAGCATTTCAAATGAAGGCCGGGCGCAACAAAAACGACAAAAGCCAATAATGATTTGGCTAACGGGTTTATCGGGTTCGGGTAAATCTACTATTGCCAATCAATTGGATGTGTCTCTGAATGCCTTGGGCCATCACACATTTTGTTTGGATGGCGATAATATTCGCATGGGTATAAACAATAATTTGGGATTTTCGGAAGATGATAGAAATGAAAATTTACGACGGGTCGCCGAAATCGGAAAATTAATGATCAATGCAGGATTAATTTGTATTGGAGCATTTATTTCACCATTAAAGAAGGATAGAGAGCTTGTTAAACACATTATAGGAGAGGAAAATTATTTCGAAATATTTGTAGATGCTACATTGTCAGTATGTGAAGCTAGAGACGTTAAAGGTCTCTATGCGAAAGCACGCAAAGGTGAGATTAAAAACTTTACAGGTATTAATGCTCCTTTTGAAAAACCAAGGGAGTCAGATCTTGTAATTCAAACTGGAGAAATAACGGTTAATGAAGCTGTGTTAAAAATCATGGATAAAATTAAAAACAGAATAAATATTAACAATGGATAAACATTATTTAAATTACCTAGATGAACTTGAGTCAGAAGCTATCTTTGTTTTACGGGAAGTAGCAGCTCAATTTACCAATCCAGTAATTATGTTTTCTGGCGGAAAAGATTCGATCCTTCTTACCCATTTGGCTGAAAAGGCATTTTACCCTGCAAAGATTCCATTTTCTTTATTGCACGTGGATACAGGTCACAACTTCCCCGAGACTATAAAATTTCGCGATGATCTAATTGAATCCCTGGGCGCAAAACTTATTGTAGGTTCAGTTCAGGACTCTATTGATGAGGGGCGTGTGCAAGAGGAAAGGGGGAAATTTGCGTCTAGAAATAGTTTGCAGATTACCACGCTTCTGGATGCTATTGAAGCTAATAAAATTGATTGTGCCATCGGTGGCGGTCGTAGGGACGAAGAGAAAGCAAGAGCAAAAGAACGTTTTTTCTCGCATAGAGATGATTTTGGTCAATGGGATCCAAAAAACCAAAGAGCAGAACTATGGAATATCTTTAATGGTAAATATTTTGAGGGTGAACACTTTCGTGCATTTCCGATTTCCAATTGGACAGAGATGGACGTTTGGAATTATATAGCAAGAGAAAATATTTCAATCCCTTCCTTGTATTTTGCGCATGAAAGAAATGTAATCCGCAGAAATGATTCCTGGATTCCTGATTCAGAGTTTTTAGTAAAAGGCGAAAATGATGATGTTGTTTGTAAGAAGATTCGATTTAGAACACTAGGAGATATAACCATTACTGGGGGCATAGAGTCTGAGGCTGATACTTTGGAAAAAATAGTGGAAGAGGTTTCGGCTATGCGAAGTACAGAGCGCGGTAACCGCTCCGACGATAAGCGATCTGAAACCGCTATGGAAGACAGAAAAAAACAAGGTTATTTTTAGAAATAAGATGTGTGAGATATTTTCTCCAGCTTTTTTTGATTAATAAAATGCAAATATTAAAATAGTTATTAAAATGGAAACTGACAATAACCAATTATTGCGATTTACCACTGCAGGAAGTGTAGATGATGGAAAGAGTACGTTGATAGGTCGTTTACTTTACGATTCAAAATCAATTTTTGAGGATCAACTTGATTCTATTAAAACAAGAAGTCAAATTAAGGGAGAGCATGAGGTGGACCTAGCGATGTTTACGGACGGTTTGAAAGATGAAAGGGAGCAAGGAATTACCATCGACGTAGCCTACAGATATTTTACTACTCCAAAAAGAAAATTTATCATTGCGGATACACCAGGCCATATTCAATATACTCGAAATATGGTTACAGGGGCTTCTACCGCCAATGCCGCCATACTATTGATCGATGCTAGACATGGGGTTTTAGAACAAACCAGAAGGCATTCTTATATCGCTTCCCTGCTTCAAATCCCCCACGTAATTGTTTGTGTCAATAAAATGGACTTGGTTGGTTATAGCGAAGCCCGCTTTGAAGAAATTATTGATGAGTATAATGCCATTGCTTCAAAAATGATGATTAAGGATGTCCGATTTATTCCGATTTCCGCTCTAAAGGGAGACAATGTAGTAACGCGATCCAAAAATATGGACTGGTATCAGGATGCGCCATTACTTCATACATTGGAAACTATACACATTGGTTCGGATATTAATAAAATTGACGCACGTTTTCCGGTTCAAACCGTTATTCGTCCCCAAAATAAAGAATTTTTAGATTACCGGGGTTACGCAGGAAGAATTCAGTCAGGTAGATTTAAGGTGCAGGATGAAGTTCTAGTTATGCCATCCGGATTTACTTCTAAAATTAAATCAATAAATAAAGGAAAGAAATTTATCGATGAGGCTTATACACCAATGTCTGTGTCTATTACACTAGAAGATGATATAGATATTAGCCGTGGGGATATGATAGTAAGGAAAAATAATATTCCTAACAAAACACAAGAAATTGATGCCATGATATGTTGGCTTGGGAATGAGGCCTATAAACCTAGAACCAAATTCCTAATTCGACATACCACAAATGAGCAAACGGCGATGGTTAAAGAAGTTATTTATAAAGTAGATATCGAAACTCTAAATCGTATTGCCGATGACAATAATATAGGCATGAATGATATTGCCCGTATTAAAATAAAAACTGCTGGGCCCTTGATGATTGATGAATTTAACAACAACCGTCAAACGGGAAGTTTTATTTTAGTAAATCCGAATACAAATGAAACCGTTGCGGCAGGAATGTGTATCTAAAACTTTAACCATTAATACAAAGCCACTCCAGAATAAAAAGCATGAACCCCTTACTTAGCTTAGCAATCAAAGCTTCCTTGGAAGCAGGAAAGCGTATTATGGAAATTTACGAGAACGAAAGTTTTGATGTAGATTTTAAAAGCGACGACTCTCCTTTAACCAAAGCGGATTTGGCATCTCATAAAATTATTGTGAGGCACTTAGAAGAAACCGATATTCCAATTCTTTCAGAAGAAGGTAAACATCTCTCATATGATATTAGAAAAAACTGGGAAAAAGTTTGGATAGTAGACCCCATTGATGGAACTAAGGAATTTATCAATAAAAATGGAGAGTTTACCGTGAATATCGCCCTTGTTGAAAATCAAATTCCAATCCTTGGTGTTATTTATGTTCCGGTATTAAAAGAGCTCTATTTTGCGAGCAAGGAATTGGGGTCATTTAAATTAACAGGGACTACAAACTTTACTTCGGTAAATGAAGTCTCTAATAAGGCCGAGAAACTTCCCTTGCCTATAAAGAGGAAAAATTTTACTGTAGTTGCGAGTAAATCGCATTTATCAAAAGAAACTGAAGATTATATTGCCCAATTAGAAAGGGAGCATGGGTCAGTTGTTACCCTTTCTAAGGGAAGTTCGCTAAAATTATGTATGGTAGCAGAAGGAATGGCGGATCAATATCCACGTTTTGCTCCAACTATGGAATGGGATACGGCGGCGGGACAAGCAATTTGTAAATATGCAGGTAAAACAGTAATCGATTATAAAACAAAGAAAGAAATGTTATATAATAGGGAGGAGTTGTTGAATGATTGGTTTTTGGTTTTATAATTCTCCTGCAGTTTAGTTGATTATAATGACTATTCGTAACAATTATAACGGACTATATGAAATTTGTTTTATTAAATAATGTTGTTTAAATAAATGGCCTCAATAAAGGATAAAACCATCTCTGGTATATTTTGGTCGTTTTTGCAAAAAATCGGGACCAGAGGTATTTCCTTTGGAGTAATGATTCTGTTGGCAAGACTTCTTACCCCAGCAGACTTTGGATTAATGGGAATGTTGATGATTTTTATACAAATCAGTCAGGCAGTTGTAGAGGGTGGGTTTAAATTAGCATTAATTCAAAAAAAAGATACCGATGAGCAAGATTATTCATCTGTTTTTTATATTAATCTCGGGGTTAGTGTAATATTATACGGAATCCTTTTTTTTGCAGCACCATTAATTGCAGATTTTTATAGCCAGCCTTTATTAATAGATTTAGTGAGGGTGCTTTCATTGGTATTCGTAATCAATGCTTTTTCTTTTACTCAGGAAGCTCGTCTCACAAAGGAAATAAAATTTAAAACCCTCATGATTGTTCGTATACCGTCAACTATAATGGGGGGTGTCGTCAGTATTATTATGGCATTTTGGGGTTTTGGGGTGTGGAGTATTGTTGCTTTACAATTAAGTACACGCCTTGCGTATGCTATACAAATTTGGATTTATTCAAAATGGAAACCATTATTCCTTTTTAACTTTGAACGAACAAAAACATTGTTTTCTTTTGGTGGAAAATTACTTTTAGCCAAGGTTTTTGGTACTCTTTATGACAATATCTTTTTAGTTGTTTTGGGTAAATTTTATCCCGTAAGTAGCGTTGGTTATTATCAAAACGCCTATAATCTCGCAGCGACTCCAGCTGGAACTATCTCTGCAGTTATTAGTGGTGTTACTTTTCCCGCTTTTGCAGCTATTCAGGATGATAATGAGCGGTTGGCAAGAGGTTATAAAAAGGCTATCCAACAGGTATTCTTTTGGATAGCTCCGCTCTACGTATTAGCTGGTGTTTTGGCCGAGCCTCTTTTTCGATTTATGTTTACCGAAAAATGGCTTCCTGCGGTACCCTATTTTCATTTATTAATAATTGTAGGGGTTATAGGACCGCTAAGCACTTATAATTTAAATATGGTCAATGTAAAAGGAAGAAGTGATGTTTTTTTAAAATTACAATTTATAAGACGTAGCTTAACAAGTATAGCTATTGTTTTCGCAGTAATGTATGGAGATATTATGGCCTTATTAATAATACAAGCGGCTAGTTCTCTATTCTCCTATGTTTTATTTAGTTCTGTGGCAGGCGGTTTTATTAACTATGGATTCCTAAAACAACTGAAAGATCTATCCGGGATATTATTATTGAGCACACTTATGGGTTTTGTTGTGTTTTTTGTAAATTATTGGATGAGTGACTACCCTGATTTTCTACAACTAATCATTGGTTTTGCTACAGGATTAACTATATATGCTATAACGGTCCATTTTTTAAAGTTTGAATCCTATTTAGAGATAAAAAAAATTATACAAAATAAACTTTTTTCTAGAAAGAAATATCCTCGATAAATTTAAAATTTGATAATTCCTATTACATCTGCTCCTATTTAGATATTCCCACATAGGTGGGTATTATTTTAAAGTGCCAAATTAAACACATAAAGAATGGATGGTTTGTATTGTAAAAATTATTTGATCATTTCAAAATAAAAAGAATATGGTTTCTCATTTACACAAGTGTATTTTTGTTCATATACCAAAGGCCGCAGGAACTTCTATTGAGCAGGCATTTATGGAAAAATTAAATATGGACATGGATAATAGACATGCATTGCTTCTCGGAAAAAGTACTAATAAAAATGTGGGGCCGCGGCGGGTTTCGCATTTAACGGCATCTGAGTATGTAAATCTTCATTTTGTATCGCAGGAAATTTTCGATGCCTATTTTAAATTTGCTATAGTCAGAAACCCAATAGATCGTTTATATTCTACTTATAAATATAGAAGATATGTAGATTATCTTTCATTTGACGATTATATCAAATTGAAATTAGAAGATTATATAAATTCCAAAACCGAAGGGTATTTTTATGTTTCTCAATATAATTATTTATATAATGGAGATAAACTATTAGTTGATTTCGTAGGGAAATTGGAGACTTTGGAAAGAGATTTCATTGCAATACAAAACAAACTAAACCTAAATTTGCAACTGAAACATTCCAATAAATCCAATGAAGTCCAAGGTATACTTGGAAAGGTGAAGGTTTACGGTAAACTATTAAAAGATTCACAAGCTTGGGGTCGTCTTAGTAAAAAAGAACATAATAAAGATCTTTCACTTCAAGCGATTGAAATTATAAAGAAATATTATGAAAAAGATTTCGAAACCTTTAACTATCTAATGCCCAACCCTAAATTATAAATATAATGATAAATAAAATCATAAGAATTTATAGAAATATTTTTTGGACACAGGAAAAAATTGCGCGCAGTAATGGAGTGGTAATTGGTGATAGGTGCTATATAGGCAAATGTTCTTTTGGCTCTGAACCCTACTTAATTACTATTGGAAATAATGTTCAGATAACCAAGGGAGTTTCCATGATTACACATACCGGCGGTTGGTTATTTAGAGGAGAATACCCCGAGTTTGATTGCTTTGGAAAAATTTTTATTAAAGACAATGTTTACATAGGAAATTATTCCATAATTCTCCCTGGAGTAACAATTGGAACTAATGTTATAGTGGGGGCTGGAGCGGTTGTAACTAAAAGCATACCTGATCATTCTATTGTGGGAGGAAATCCTGCAAAAATCATAGGTAATGTTAATAGTCTTAAAGACAGATTATTAATGTATAATCAAAATACAAAGAAAATGACGTCTGAACAAAAGAAAAAAGTTTTAATGTCGTCTTCAAATGAGCTATTTATAAAAAAATAACTTTTCATATTAAAGTCTTTCTGTTTAATCAATTCCTCTGTTTTTAATTTTATTCATTTCAAAGCTGGACTTAGAATGAGAGAACAGCCATTTTTAGATCTCGATAGAAATATAACGTGTTTAATTTTTTTTATAGAGCGGTAAGGTTATATCTTCTTTTGTGTTGGAATACTATTACTTTTACGGATTTTTATTAGGATACGATATTTCTTCCTATGTTGAAATCATACTCCTTATGAAGAATTTATGAATAAATTTAAATATTTGCATTAATGAAAAGCCCTATTGAAAAAAATGGACTTTTTCTCCTATCCCCTTTTCTTACTTTACCTTTGCTGTTAAAAGATATTTATAGAGGCAAGGAGAGAAGTTTTATTTTGCTTTCAATTGTATTTGGAATTCTAAGTTATGCGTATATACCAACAGAGGCAAACGACAAAGCTTATTATTACTCATTATTTGAGCAGTTCAAAAATCACAATATAGGAGATTTATTTTTGTTTCTAAATGATAAACCTGATTTTTTATTCTACGCCCTTATTTACTTTTTTTCAAAAATAGGAATTAGTGTTCAATTTTTGTTTTTATTAGTATCTGCATTTACAGTATGGGTCTGGTTTTACTCATTCAATAAAATCGCTCACAAGTACAATTTGTTAAATAAAAAATATTTTCTTTTTTTCCTATTAATTCTTTTTTCCCTTTCCTTGAGTCATTTATTCTCTGGGGTCCGCAATTATTTTTCATTTGCCTTTATTGTTTTAGCATTTATTAAGGGAATCTATTACGAGTCAAAAAAAGTCGGTCTTTTTTTTATTATAGTAGCTATTGCCATTCACTTTAGTAGCTTTATTTTTTTTCCTATTTATCTACTCCTCATATTATATCCTAGGAAATATAAATTATACAAAGTTATATTTTTGGTTTCCTTCGTTTTTTTAGTAATCCCTCGAGATAGTTTGCTTGACTTAATGAAAACTGCAAACCTTCCCGAAATGTATAGCAATAAGGTGGAAGGGTACTTGGGAGAAGAAGATTTTATTGAAACCAGTTTAGATCTGGGTAATTTTAATAATTACTTGCGAATTATATTTTTCACACTCTGGACATATTTTGCATGGTTTTATTTGCTTTGGACTTTTAAAAGAGAATCAATGTTACGAAACCTAACTCTTATTGCTTTTGCGGTATCTAATATATTTTATTCAGCACCTGCAACCTATTTTAGATACTTGCTATTAGTGCAGATATTTTTTATTTTATTGTTAATGTATGAATATTCTATATACCAAAGACTATTGAATTTTTCAAGAATTTTACTTTTTGTCTTTATGATTAATTTTTTGGGTAATATTTATAGCCAGAGACAACAATATGCTACTAGTTATTTGAATTTTTATTCGTTAACATCAATAACAATATTTATGAAGGATAGGATTACTAAAGAAGATTTTTTAAAATGATTTGTTTTTTAATTATACCGACGATAAAACAAGGAGGTGCGGAACGTGTAATGTCAGAACTGGCTAATGAATGGGCTAGCCAAAATCACGAAGTACATTTGGTATTGTTAGCAAAGGCGGAAAAATTTTATCCAATAAAAAAAGAGATTATTGTCCACGATTTAGGATTCGAGAATAAGGGGGGGGTTAGACGTTTTATAGCAGAATTTAGGATTTTTCTAGATCTAAGGAATTTGTTGAAAAGGGAACACCCCGATTTTGTTTTAAGTTTTATGACTAAGTACAATATTCTTACTCTTTTGGCAAGCCTTTTTTTAGACTTAAAAATATTTGTATCTGATAGAAGCAATCCATTTAAAAAACTTCCTGCACATTTGGTCTTTTTTCGAAAACATACTTATAAGTTTGCTACTGGAATTATCGCCCAAACCAATACCGCCAAAAAATTATTAGAATTAGATACTGGCAATAATAATATTGAAACTATTCCTAATCCAGTTAAGGAAATTCAAGTCTTCCCGCTTTTAAATAGGGAGAAAATCATTTTAAATATTGGAAGACTAGTCCCAGAAAAAGGACAGAAATATTTGTTGGAAGCCTTTTCTAAAATAGAAGATACTTCTTGGAAACTAGTTATTTTGGGTGATGGTCCATTAAAAACTGAATTAAGCAACCTTGCGCAATCTTGCAAGATTACTGATAGATTTTTGATGCCTGGTTCAGTAAACAATATCGATGAGTGGTTAGCAAAATCCTCTATTTTTGTCTTTTCTTCGATTTCAGAAGGCTTTCCCAATGCTCTTGCTGAAGCCATGGCAGCGGGATTACCAGTTATTAGTTTTGATTGCGATGCTGGTCCTCGAGACATCATTCAACAAAACGAGAATGGGGTTTTAATAGAAGAAAAAGATGTCGCTGGGTTAACGGAGGCAATAAATAATTTAATAAAAAATAAAGATCTTCGCGAAAGTTTAGGTAGAAATTCTTTGCAAATTCGAGAACAATTTTCACTTCCCAAAATAGCCGGGAGGTATTTTGACTTCATGAAATCAGAAGCAAAATCAAAAAAAAGTGAAAATAAATAAATAGAAAATTTTATTTTACAAAAACATAACCCCATTAAAAACATGATACGCAGGCTAATTAAAGACCATTCTTTTTTCTACAAAATATATTTTTACGGATATTTAAGAGGAATAAAGGGGCAAAGAGATATTCCATTTTTTAACGCCTCGACCCAACTTTATTTTGGTGCAGTTCCCCGATCCGGAAATACATATTTAAATCACCTTATTCGTAATATTATGCCTGATTTAAATAGTGTTCATCACCTGCATAGTTTGGCCGTGGTTAAAATAGCATTGCAGCGAAAACTTCCAACTTTCATTTTAATTAGAGAGCCTGAAGAATGTGTGTCTTCGGCTTATTTAAAGCGCTCGGTAATTCAGAACAATGGACAGCCTGCCGATGAAATTGATTTGGAACTTCTAAAACAATTTCTTGAAGATTATATTTCTTATTATAAATATGTAGATAAAGAACGAAAGAAAATATCTATTATCCACTTTGAGGATCTTATCAAATCTCCTCAAAAGGTTCTTAAGGATATGGCTGATAAATTAGGTTATACTTTAAATGATGAAGATTTGAACAGTCAAACACAATATTTTGCATCCACTTACAAAAGTAATATTTCAAAATATGGAAGTTCAAAACCCAATGAAGATAAGAAAAGAGAGAAACGCAAAATTAAAGAAGCTATCTTCCATTTCGATGAATACAAAGAAGCGAAAAAGCTTTATGAAAGGATGATTCATTAAGGAATTAAATTCTTCAAGTGCAATTTTATAGTATTGCGGAATTGGTGATTTCTAGAAAACAAAAAATGGTTTTTGATTACTTTAAAACCTAGGATCATCGGTCAACTATTAGTGGCAGTCAGTATTATTATCCATTTAAAATAAACCATTCAGTACCCGAACAAAACACATCGAAATGCACTTGGTTGCATTAAAATATTTGGGTTTTCACTTAAGAAAATGATAGAAAATTTACAAAGACCAATTATTCTATTTAATTGTAGTACTAACATAATTGGTGGCGGTGTTAAAAACTCCGCTTTATTTATTGCTGAGTCCCTAAATTGGACAGATAGGATAGAATGGGTTTATGCGGTTTCAGAAGAAGTTGTAAAAATATTAAAGTCAAAAAATATTAAAATTGACAACCGATTTTTGGTTTTTGAAAAGTCACCCGCCAAAAATAGGCAGGCACAGAGAGAATTAATTAATTTTTCTCTAGCATGTAAAGCTGATTTAGTCTATACAATGGCGGGGCCAGCTTATGTGAATTTCCCCATCTTTCATGTTCAAGGTATTAGTAGTGCGTACATTACCCATGTAAAATGGGATATTTTTACGATAAATAAAAATATTATTTCCAATTTAAAACTTGGATCAAAAATCGGATATCAATTATATAAGAGTAGAATAGCAGATCATTTTATCTTCCAAACCGAAACTGCTCGAAAGAATTACTGTAAAAGGGCTTTTATAAAAATCAATAAAACAAGTGTTATAAGCAATGCCTTTGATTCCGAAATGCAGGGTTCTGTATTTTCAAAAAAAGGAGATAATTCAATAAAAACAATATTTTGTCCTGGGGCACCCTTTGAGCATAAAGCATTTCAATTTATTCCTGAAATAGCATATCAGTTATCTTTATTAACTGCAAACTTTGAATTTTTAATAACCCTCCCTGATTCAGAAATTTTACAAAAAATAAATAATAAAGCTATTTCACTGAATGTAGCTAAATATATTAGAAATTATGGTCCTTATGATTATTCTAATATTGCATCTTTATATTCTATGGCCGATATAGTTTTTGTTCCTAGCTTATTGGAGACATTTTCTGCCACTTATCTAGAAGCAATGATTGCAGATAAAGTTCTTGTGGTTTCTGATAGGGACTTTGCACTGGACATTTGCGAAGATAATGCCTGCTATGTCAACCCCTTGGATTTCTCAAACACCGCCAAAACAATTTTTTCCATTATTGAAAATCCTGACACTTTTAAACCAGACGTACATAAAAGAACTTTGGTTTTAAAAAAATATGGTAATCAACAGCAACGATTTGAAAATATTTCGGAGTTACTAATTTCCCTTTATCGGAAACAGTCCACTAATGAAAATAAAACCTGGAAAGAATGATTTTTTTGGGAGATATATCATTACCATTTAAAGATTCTATTAAATTCAAATCGCCCGGCGTATTTTTTGAGAAAAAATTATTCGGTAATCTTGAAGGCGCTATTGTTGAAAATTCTGAAGATCTCAAAAGCCGCACAATCGTTTTTAATGATGAACAGGCCATAAATTCTTTAATAGAAAAGAATAACTTTTCAGGATTTGCTTTGGCAAATAATCACATATTCGATGCCGGAACACTCGAAGGAACAGTTTGTTTCTTAAAGAGTAATAATATTCCCTATTGTGGAATAGGCAGTTCCTTAAATGAAGCGAATGAGCCATTAATTCTAAAGGAAGAGGGCAAGACAATTATAATATTAAATTTTGGTTGGGAAGTAATCCAATGTGAAGTCACCTATGGTGATTATCCTGGAGTTAACCCGCTTCGTAAAAATCATGTAATAGAAACGGTAAAAAAGGCGCTTAAGGATTTTCCAGCTGGAAAAGTAATTCCATTTATGCATTGGAGTTATGAATTGGAGGGTGAGCCTCAGCCATTTGAGAGAGAGTTAGCAATGGAATTGATTGATTTAGGCGTTTCAGGAGTGATCGGATGCCATCCTCATAGAATTGGAGGATTTGAAATGTATAAAGAAAAACCAATTGTTTATAGCTTAGGTAATTGGATGTTTAGGCAAAATTTTTATTTCGACGGCAAATTGAAATTTCCTGATTTTTGTAATCAGGAACTTGCTTTTGAATGGGACTTTAGAAATAATGACATCAAATTTCATTTTTTTAATTATAAGAGGGAAAATTCCACACTAACCTATACACACTCAGAAAATATTGAAAGTGAGACAATGAAACGGTACACTCCCTTCCGGGGAATGACGGATAAAGAGTATAGAAATTGGTATAAGAAAAATCATTATCATAAAAATAAAGGCTTGCCTATTTATTATTATGAGGATAGTGAAAGCTTGAGGAATTTTAAAAATAAAGTAAATAAGGTTAGAGATCTTGCCTTGCAAACTATCTTAAAGATTAGAAAGTAAATGAATATAGCAGTTCTTCTCAAAAACAATCTTAAAGAGATATCTCCGGGTATTGGACAAGTTATTAATAAAATTCCCTATTCCAATCGACCTGGTTTGGCGAAAATCTATAAAAAGAGAAAAAAGGAAATTAAGGAAGTAGAAGCATTGGATTATAAAGGGAAACAAATCTTTGTTTTCTCCAGAATTAAAAAGTTAGTAGAAACAGCTTTTGAAACTATTCCGTTTTATAAAGAACATTATAATGCTAATGGTTTTCAACCTTCTCAACTGCAGAATTTTGATGATATAAAGAAAATTCCTATTATAAATAAAACTTTGCTACAAGAATGGGATATAAAATTGCGAAGTGCACCAAGGAAAGGAAGTTATATTGTTAATACAGGAGGGTCAACGGGCACTCCATTCGGATTTTATATAGAACCTAGTTCCATGGGCCACGAATGGGCTCATATGCATACTATTTGGGAAAAGTTTGAATATTCTCCATCTAAACTAAAATTAACTTTTGGGGGTAGAGGGGATATAAAAAACTTCGTGGAATACGACGTGGTAAGGAATCAATTTTCTCTGGACATATATTCAAACTATGCCTTGGTAGCTTCAAAATTGAAGGAACTACTATCTAAATATGAAGTAAGTTACTTACACGGCTATCCTTCCTCAATATATGATTTTGCACTTTATTGTGAACAAGAAGACCCGGAGTTGAGAAAACTTTTATCTAAGACCTTAAGGGGAGCGTTTTTGGGCTCTGAGTTTCCCCATCAAATTTATCGGGAGAAAATCGAAAAGGTTTTCGGAATACCAACAATTTCATGGTATGGACACACAGAACGTGCTGTATTGGCTTATGAAAAATCTGAGAAATTTAGATATGAGCCATTCCTGTCATATGGTTTTTCTGAAGCAATACCCTTGGAAAATGGAGATTATAACCTAATTGCTACCAGTTACTATAATTATGCTTCTCCTTTAATCCGATATAACACCGAAGATGTCATTTCACAGATAGAGGTGAAGGAAGGCATCCTAGAAAGCTATCGAATTACCAAGGGTAGAGAAGGGGAATTTGTAATTGACAAATCTGGTAAAAAGATAAATCTAACCGGTTTGATATTTGGTCGACATCACGAACTATTTAATTTCTCAAAATTTATTCAAGTAAAGCAAATTTCGGAAGGAATGATTCAAATACATTTCGTTTCCGAATATAAGACCGAGGAAGAAGCCGTAAAACTTTTTGACACTAAGAACCTTGATTTTGATATTAGCTTCGTTAGAAATGAAGAGCCAATTCGAACAAAATCAGGTAAAATTAATATATTGATTAAATAACACGAATGAGACAAATCATCCAAGACCTTAAAGACGGAAAAACCATCTTAGAAGAAGTTCCAGCACCTATGGTTAAACCAGGGCAGGTGTTAATCCAAACTACCCGAAGTTTGGTTTCTTTAGGAACAGAAAAAATGTTGGTAGAGTTTGGGAAGGCAAATTATCTCCAAAAAGCAAAACAACAACCCGATAAGGTAAGGGAAGTAATTCAAAAAGTGAAGACGGATGGTTTAAAACCAACTGTAAATGCGGTTTTCAATAAATTGGGACAACCCTTGCCCTTAGGCTATTGCAATGTTGGGAAGGTGGTAGCCATTGGAAAAGGAGTTTCTGAATTCCAAATTGGCGATCGCGTGGCCTCCAATGGAAATCATGCCGAATATGTTTCGGTTCCCACAAATTTAGTAGCCAAAATTCCGGATAACGTTTCCGATGAGGAAGCTGCTTTTACCGTTATAGGCGCTATTGGTCTGCAAGGAATTCGGTTAATTAATCCAACTTTTGGAGAGACCATTGTAGTTGTTGGTTTGGGATTGATTGGTTTGATGACGGCTCAATTGTTAAAAGCAAACGGATGTAACGTAATTGGTTTTGACTTCGATTCCTCCAAAATACAGAAAGCAAAGAGTCTTGGTATCAACGCTATAAATCCTGGAGAAGGAATTGATCAAGTCAAATTTGTTCTCGATCAAACTGATGGTGTGGGTGCAGATGGAGTAGTAATTACCGCTTCCAATAGCAGTAATGAAATAATTGAACAATCCGCAAAAATGTCGCGAAAACGTGGTCGTATTGTTCTTGTGGGAGTTATTGGCTTAAATATTAGTCGAGCAGATTTCTATGAAAAGGAGCTGACTTTCCAAGTTTCTTGTTCTTATGGTCCAGGCCGCTATGATGATAACTACGAACAAAAAGGACAGGATTATCCCCTGGCATTCGTGCGCTGGACGGAAAAGAGAAACTTTGAAGCTATCTTATCGGCCATAGAAAGTAAAGCCATTGATGTGGAATCTTTAATTACAGAAAGAGTGCCCTTGGCAGATTATAATCAGATATATGGAAATATGTCTGCTTCCAAATCGATTGCTTCTCTTCTGGTTTACGATGAAAAGAAAAATGGTATTCAAAGAAATGTCACCTTAAATAACAACTCTTTTGATAAACAAAAAGGGGTTGTGGGAATTATTGGCGCGGGAAATTTTACAAGTGCCATGATACTTCCTTCTTTGAAAAAAGCCAATGCCGCAATCAAAACAATTGCCAGTTCTGGTGGCCTTTCGGGTACCACTATGGCAAAAAAGTATGATATACAAAATTCAACTACGGACGCTGAGGCCATATTAAAGGATGAAGAAATTGATCTGGTTATGGTAACCACGCGTCATAATGCTCATGCATCCATGGTTGTTAAGACTTTGGAGGCCAAAAAGCACGTGTTTGTAGAAAAGCCGCTGGCGCTGAATGATGATGAACTAGAGAATATTATTGAAAGTTATAAAAACAATGACAAAACAATAACTGTAGGTTTTAATAGACGGTTTGCTCCTTTGGCCCTGAGGGCTAAAAAACTATTGGGCTCCAGCAATACTCCCATGAATGTGGTGGCTACCATGAATGCTGGATTTATACCGCAGGAAGTTTGGGTACAGGACATGGAAGTTGGTGGTGGCAGAATAATAGGTGAAGCCTGCCACTTTATCGATTTGATATCTTATTTAACAGGAAGTAAAGTGATAAATGTTTGTATGAATTCTATGGGTGTAAATCCATCTGAAAATACGGATAACGCAAGTATTCTGCTTAAATATGAAAATGGTTCTACGGGTGTGATCAATTACTTTTCTAACGGTAGCAAAGCTTATGCAAAGGAGCGAATAGAAGTTTTCCATCAAGAAAAAACACTGGTAATCGATAATTGGAGAAAATTAACTGGTTATGGAATTAAAGGATTTTCCAAGTCTTCATCAAGCCAAGATAAAGGACACTTCAATCAATTTGACTTATTAATTAAATCTATAAAAGAAGGCGGGGAACCTTTAATTCCCTTTGAGTCTATTATAAACACAACCAAAGCATCTTTTGCCGCAATTGAATCTATGAAAGAAGGGAAATGGGTGCAGATCGATTAAAGCTATATTTTCATACGCTAACACATATAAAACCCATCCAGCTATATTATCAAGTTTATTATAAGTTGGCGGCTCGTTTTATTAAGTTCAATCCCAATAAATCCTTTAATACTTCCCGAGGAATTAATTTCGAAGGCGGGATAGAATTCAGTGATAGTCTGGTTGGTCCCAATTCTTTTAGATTTTTAAATCTGGAAAAAAGATTCGAAACTATAAATTGGAATATTAATGAATACGGAAAGCTCTGGACGTATAATTTAAATTACTTCGATTTTCTGCAACAGGAAAATATTTCCAAGGAGCAGGGTTTGACACTTATTAATGATTTTTGTGAATTTAAGGATAATCATTTGGATGCCTATGAACCGTATCCAATTTCGCTAAGAGGAATAAACTGGGTCAAATTCTTAAGCAAACATAAAATTGATGATTTCCGAATCAACCAGCAATTGTACAGTGATTATTTACGATTGATCGAAAATTTGGAATATCATCTTTTAGGCAATCATTTTCTTGAAAATGGTTTTGGTCTGTTATTTGGCGCGTATTATTTCCAGGATGAAAGGCTTTATAAAAAAGCGAAAGAAATATTGACCACCCAATTAGAAGAGCAAATTCTTGCCGATGGGGCACATTACGAATTGGCACCAATGTATCATTGCATCATTCTTCACCGGATTTTGGACTGTTATAATTTGGTCAAAAACAATGACTGGCATGGTGCTGAACTTGCACCTTTACTTTATGAAAAAGCCACGCTTATGCTTGGTTGGCTGGAAGAAATGCTATTTGAAGGTGGCGGACTGCCGATGGTTAATGACTCCACTTTTGATATTGCCCCCACACCGCACAATTTATTTGGCTATGCCCAACGTTTAAATGTCGGGATTCGATCGGTAAGATTAAAGGAATCCGGATACAGAAAATTAAAAAGCGGAAATCTGGAAATACTATTTGATGTAGGCCAAATTGCACCTTCCTATCAACCTGGGCATTCGCATGCCGACAGTTTACAAATTGTGGTCTATTCGGACGGAATTCCATTAATTGTTGATACCGGTATCTCCACCTACGAGAAAAATGAACGACGACAATTGGAACGCTCCACCTTATCCCATAATACGGTTACGGTCAATGAACAAAATTCTTCCCAAGTCTGGAGTGGTTTTCGTGTAGCCAAACGCGCCAAGGTTTCCTTGCTGGAAGACGAAGTGGATAAGATTAGCGCCTCACACAATGGGTATAAATCAGCAGGCATTATTTGCATACGCAAAGTTGAAGTGTTGGATGGGTTAATACGCATAACTGATATTGTTCAAGGCTCCCGTAATTCTGATTTAATCCAAGGTCATTTGCATTTGCATCCTAACGTACAATTTCAATTGAAAAACAATATTTTTCTTCTTAATAATAAAATCGAGATTCAGTTTCCTGAAAAAACCCATTTGGAAATAATAGAATTTAACTACTCTCAGGGATTTAATGATCTGGTTCCTTCCAAAAAACTCATTTACACTTTTAAGGAAGAAATTATATTCTCACTAAAGCATTTATGAAAATACTGTTTCTTACCGATAACTTCCCTCCCGAAGTCAATGCCCCCGCAAATAGAACTTATGAGCACTGTAAAGAATGGGTTAAGGCCGGCGTTTCGGTTACCGTAATTACCTGTGCGCCCAATTTTCCAAAAGGAAAAGTTTTTGAGGGATATAAGAATAAATTATATCAAAGCGAGGTAATTGACGGCATAAAGGTAATTAGGGTCTGGAGTTATATATCGGCCAATGAAGGCTTTGTAAAACGGATTTTGGATTACATCAGTTTTGCGGCAATGGCCTTTTTTGTGGGTCTATTTCAAAAAACAGATTTGATTGTTGCCACCTCTCCACAATTTTTTACAGCAGTTGCCGGTAGATGGTTGTCCTTTTTCAAAAGGAAAAAATGGGTTTTCGAAGTGAGAGACCTATGGCCGGAATCCATTATTGCCGTAGGGGCAATGAAAAGAAATAAAGCAATACAATTGTTTGAATGGCTGGAGGGGCGTTTATATAAGGCTGCTGATCATATAATTGTTGTAACGGATACTTTTAAGGAAAAAATAATCGAAAGAGGAATTCCGAAAGATAAAATTTCAATATTTAAAAATGGCGCCAATCTCGAGCTATTTAGGCCCAAAAAGAAAAATGAAGCCCTAGAGAAAGCTTTGATGCTGGAAAACAAAGTTGTTATTGCTTATATCGGAACACATGGGATGGCCCATGGATTGGATTTTATCCTTAATTCCATAAAAAGTTTGGAAAATTCAACACCTGAATTAATGTTTCTATTTTTGGGAGATGGGGCCGAAAAGAAAAACCTGCTTCAATTATCGAAGGATCTTAAGCTTGCCAATGCCATTTTTGTGGATTCGGTTTCAAAAAAAGAAGTAGTGGAATATTTAAGCTTGATGGACGTGGCCTTGGTAAACCTGAAAAAGAGTGATACTTTCAAAACGGTAATTCCTTCCAAAATATTTGAAGCAGCGGCAATGCGGAAACCGATTCTTTTGGGCTTGGAAGGGGAAACAAAGAGATTAATAGAATATTACGATGCGGGAATTTGTTATGAGCCTGAAAATGAGGAAAGTTTCCTCAATGCAATTGCGCATATTATAAAGCCCAATATTTATAGTGAAAAACTTGAGGGAACTAAAGCGCTTGTTATGGATTTCGATCGGAAGAATATTGCCGACCAAATGTTGGAGTGTTTATATCGGGTAAAAGCTGACTAAAGTGATTAATTGAAAATGGTTTATCGATTTTCTATCACTCCCAAACTCGCCGATTTAAGAAATTTTATAATGCCCTTGTACTTTATTGTGTTATTTTTGCACCGCTTTAAAAATGCCTTTTGAAAATAATATTGATAGTTTAGGTATGATTTCTCCTTAAGAGCCAACTTATGTTTAAAAAATTCCAATTACGAATATTGACCCTCTTACTGTGTGGTTTATTTGCAGGTAGCTGTGTCAGTAATAAAGAAATATTGTATTTCCAGGATGCGGATCAATTTAATAATCAGGATATTGTTTACCCTGAAAATACTATACAGCCCAAGGATATTCTTTCTGTTGGTATTAGCGCCGCTGCACCGGAGACGGCCATTCCTTATAACCGAGCCCAGAATCAGGGAGTGATTAATAATACCAATTTGGACGTGTTGAAATTGCAGGGGTATTTGGTAAACTCTGAAGGGATAATCTCCATTCCTGTTCTTGGAAAGGTATTGGTCAAAGGAAAGACGGTAACCGAAGCGGAAGATTATATAGCCAAACTGCTAGAAGACGGTGGTCATCTGGTAGATCCAGTAGTTACCGTACGCTTGCTCAATGCCAAAGTAACCGTACTGGGCGAAGTGGTCCGTGCAGGCACTTATGGCTTTACCGAACAGAATCTTACCGTTCCCCAAGCTTTGGGCTACGCTGGGGATTTGACCATCAACGGCGTTCGCGATGACATTCTTTTAATCCGGGAAGTAGATGGCAAGCGCAAAATAAGCCATATTGACTTGACTACCGCCGATTGGATGGACAATCCCGAATACAATATTAAACCAAATGATGTGCTAGTGGTACAACCCAACCGTGCCAAAGTAAAAACGGCAGGATATGTGGGCAATGTAACCACTATTGTCGCTATTGCCTCACTTTTGGTAAGTGTGGCTATCTTGCTTACCCGATAAGAAATAATTTATACTGTTTCCCCAAATGAAAACTGTTTCTGACAACGACCAAATAGACGTTAAAGCGATTTTATATCGCTATTTGCCATACTGGCCGTGGATCTTTCTAAGTATTTTTATAATGCTTCTTGGGGCCTTTCTGTATTTGCATTATACTCCCAATAGTTATAATACTATTGCCAAGGTCAAGATATTGACAGATAAGGAAGCTACCGATATTGCTCTGGACCTGGATAAAATATTGGGTAAAAGCAACGTAAATCTCGAAAACGAAAGTGCCGTTCTAGATTCATACCGGATAAACAGTCAGGTAGTTGAAAGGCTTAATTTACAGGTTTCTTACTTCCAGACCGGTCGTGTCAATGAAATGAAAGTTTATAATGTCCCATTTAAGGCTGTTTATTCCCCCCTTTCAGATACTATCAAGTCTCCGCTGGAATTCGATATAAAGATCACCGATAGGGGTTATAATCTACGGAATGTGGAAACTGGAGCTACCTTGGAAGTGCCTACCTATTATTTTGAAACTCCCACTACCGAATTTCCATTTACCTTGACTCCTCGTCAGGCAGGAACTATTGTGCCCGGGGATAATCCCGACTATACAGTTAGAATAATAAGTGAGAGTAAAGCCACCCAGAATTTGGTGGATAATATCAAAATCAGCCCCACAGGGAAAGAAAGTGATATTTTGTTATTGAGTTTGGATGCTACCAATAGTGATTATGCCAAGGACATTTTAAATACCCTTATTGAAGTATATACCCAGGATGGAATTTTGGACCGACAGGAAATTTCAAAACGCACCATTAACTTTATCGATGAGCGTTTTCAATTTCTAGCCACCGAACTGGATTCCATCGAAAGGGCAAAGGGGGAATACAAGCAGAGTAACAACCTGAGCATATTTGAAGCTGATGCGGCCTCCATAATTCAAAAGCGTTCGGTTAAGGACGAACAGCTGTTCGAGGTGGAAACACAATTGCTTTTGGCCGACGTGCTTCAAAAAAGCATTACCACTACCGAAGAATTCAATCTGCTGCCTGCCAATATCGGGCTGAACAGTGGGGCGATAAACAATTTGGTAAATGATTACAACCAGGCCGTTCTTGAATACAACAAATGGAAGGCCAGTGCCGGCGATAATAATCCAAAGGTCAAAACTTTAAAGGAAACCATTTCCGATTTAAACCGAAATATAAGCACCTCCTTAAAAGGCTATAAAAGCCAATTGGAGTCCTCCCTAAAACAAAACCAGAATGCACAAAATTTAGCCAAGAGATCTTTTATGAGCTTGCCGAGCAAGGAAAAAATCCTTCGAAGTATAGAACGCCAACAACAGTTAAAGGAGAATTTATATTTGTTATTGTTACAGAAGCGGGAAGAGGCAGCTATAAATATGGCGGTAACTTCAGGGAATGTAAAGGTGATCGATTATGCCATTACCAACAGTATTCCCGTTGCTCCCAAAGGCAAGATCATTCTATTGGGGGCTTTCTTGATGGGGTTATTTATTCCGGTCGGGTTTCTCTACGTCAAATTTTCCTTGAACAACAAAATATATACAAGCAAGGATATTGAGGTAATTAATTCTGAAATCCCCATTTTGGGTGAAATTCCGGAAATTTCCACTTCCAAAAATGAAACTGTAGGTATTGCGGCCAATCCCCAGATTGAAGAAGCCTTTAGGACTTTGGGACACCATTTGAGCTTTATGCTTACAGGTGATAATTTTGATGGAGGAGGCAAGGTAATAGCAGTTACATCTTCGGTTAAGGGCGAAGGTAAAACCACAGTGGCGTTCAACCTTTCTGAAACTTATTTTGAGGCAGGAAAGAGTGTTTTGTTGGTCGGTGCGGATTTGCGCAATCCGCAGTTGCACCCCTTTGTAAAACAGAAAAAAGATAAGCCTGGACTGTCCAGTTTCCTCAGTGAAAGGGATGCACAGTGGCAGGAATATATTCTAAATGTAAAGAAAGATTCAAATAATTTTGATATGATTCTTTCTGGGGTAATTCCGCCAAAACCCAGTGTCCTGCTTTCCAGCGAAAGATTTAAAGCGTTCTTACAAGAGGCGGCGGGCCATTACGACTACGTAATAATAGATACTGCCCCAACGCTTTTGGTTGCCGATACTTTGACTTTTATTACCGAAGTAGATTTTACGCTTTATGTTGTTCGTTCAGGGATAACCGAAAAGCAGCTTATCGACTATTCCAAAAAGCTCATCGACCAGAAGAAAATTGGACCCATGGGCTACGTTATTAACGATGTCAATTTTAAAGGTTCCTATGGCTATGGATATAACTATGGCTATGGTTATGGCTATCACGCGGATATGGGGAAAAGGGCCTGGTACCAGTTTTGGAAATGATATTATATATAATTGATTGTACGTTGTATCATTTTGAATCCGTTGCGTTTATACCCGAAACCAACCCAACCAAATAAACCATATATTACCCTATAATTCAATGTATTAAATTGAATCATACCATTAACCATTCACCCGAATAAGACAATGGGAAAATTCAAAAATAAATACCGCATACCTTCCGCCCGTTTGCCCAATTGGGATTATGGTTCGGCGGCCTTGTATTTCATTACCGTTTGTACCCAAAATCGGAAGCATTATTTGGGGAAATCCATGATGGAAAAATGCAGTTATCTTTCATTGGGGAAATTGTTAATACCTAATGGATAAAAACTTTCGGGATGCGTCCGGACATGAATTTATGGATGGGTGAATACACAATAATGCCCAATCATTTTCATGCCATTATCGGTATTGGCAATAATGAATTCAATACGCATTCCGATACCACCAATCAATTTGGTCCCCAGTCAAAAAATCTGGCATCCATCCTACGTGGTTTCAAATCCTCGGTTACGGTTTGAGCCCGTAAAATAAACGTGGATTTTCAATGGCAGCCCAGATTTCACGACCACATTATTGGTAATGACCGGTCCTTTCAAAAAATATTCGATTATATTTTAAACAATCCGGCCAATTGGAAGGAAGACACATTTTTTAAAATAAATAGGAAAACCCAAAATCGAGCGATTTCCTAAAACCAATGGCCAAAAAACCTTGGTTAAAGTTTTCTAAAACGTTCTTCTTGTATTCCTAATCCGAAAATATATTCTATAACTTTATGGGGCAATAGAAAAACGATTATGGCAACTTCAAAAAGATTTGACCTCGCGATTGACAAATTATACAAAGCTTTCCACGCTGATGAATTAAATCCGATGTGCTGCAAGCAATGCGCTGTTGGTAATATCTGTGATAATACCGATAGCTGGAGGTTGCTCACAGATTCCCACGGTTCTACCCACCTCAATTACATTGGATGGGTCAATGAGGCCTATGGCAAGAAAATTAATGGTTTTTCTCCTTCCGAATTGCTTAAGATCGAGGCCGTTTTCCTCCAAGCCTGCGGATACTCATTGCCACTTAGCCATCGGTCCATAAAACCGCAGAATCCTACTTCCAAAGAAACCCTCTTTGATGGTCTCTGTGCCGTTGTTGATTTCTTATGTGTTCTAGAAGGTATACCTAACCTAATGGATTGCGGAAAACTTTTTGATTTTGAAACCCCAGAAATGAAATCCAGGTCGAAGTCATATATTCTCTCAGAAAGTTAATCTTTTGCAATTCTGCGGGGATATAAAAAATCCCAAAACCCAAATTGACAGACGTTTACCTCCCCTTCGGGGAGGTCAGAATTGCTTTTTTCGGCAATTCTGGGTGGGGACCTTTTGGAGTTTCGGAATGGTTTATCGCCAGTTTATTTGATTTAAAATAAATAAAATTATCAAACCAAACGATCACGGGTTGCCTCCCCTTCGGGGAGGTCAGAATTGCCTTTTTCGGCAATTCTGGGTGGGGACCTTTTGGAGTTTCGGAATGGTTTATTGCCAGTTTATTTGATTTAAAATAAATAAAATTATTAACCAAACGATCACGGGTTGCCTCCCCTTGGGGGAGGTCAGAATTGCCTTTTTCGGCAATTCTGGGTGGGGACCTTTTGGAGTTTCGGATGGTTTATTGCCAGTTGTATTTGATTTAAAATAAATAAAATTATCAAACCAAACGATCACGGGTTGCCTCCCCTTCGGGGAGGTCAGAATTGCCTTTTTTCGGCAATTCTGGGTGGGGACCTTTTGGAGTATCGGAATGGTTTATTGCCAGTTTATTTGATTTAAAATAAATAAAATTATCAAACCAAACGATCACGGGTTACCTCCCCATCGGGGAGCTCAGAATTGCCTTTTCGGCAATTACTGGGTGGGGACCCCTCTTACAATCCAAGGTGACCGAGTGAATTAGAGTAAGCGAAGACAACTCTAATTTGTCTCGAGGCCACGGCCATATATTTCCAATAACATCCCTATCTTTAGAATATTAAACTCAAAGTTTTGGAGGAAAACAACTACTTTTCCATTAAAAGTTGGAAAGAAGACGATAGACCAAGGGAGAAATTGGTGCAGAAAGGCCGGATAGCGCTAAGCGATGCCGAGCTCATCGCCATCCTCATCGGTTCCGGCAGCCCCAATGAAAGCGCAGTGGCATTAAGTCAGCGTATATTGGCCTCCGTAAATAACAATCTCAATCAATTGGGCAAAGCTACCCTTGCCGATTTGACCCAATTTAAAGGGATAGGCGAAGCCAAAGCCGTTACCATTATCGCCGCAATGGAATTGGGCAGGCGTAGAAGAGCTGAGGAGGCCTTGGATCTCAAAAAGATAACCTCCAGCAATTCTGTTTTTGAAATTCTTCAGCCCTTGATAGGGGAGTTGCCACACGAGGAATTTTGGATTCTTTACCTCAACAATTCCAATAAGGTCATTAAAAAAGCGCAGCTCAGCAAAGGTGGCATCACGGGCACAATTGTCGATGTGCGGTTGGTTTTTAAGGAAGCACTGCAACTTGGTGCCGTGGGCATTATCCTGGCACATAACCATCCCTCCGGCACTCTTAGGCCCAGCCAAGCGGACATTGGCCTTACCAAAAAACTGAAGAACGCAGGGGACGGTCTGGATATAAAGGTGCTGGACCACCTTATAGTTACCGAAAAAGCTTACTTTAGCTTTGCTGACGAAAATATGCTGTAAGCGCCTATGTTACTGATCCACATAGATAAGACATCTCCCCGTATTTCCTATATATTTAAGCACATCTGTATCAGGATTCTAGGGTTGGAGATAACTTTTACCACATCTTTGGAAGAATTCATTTCTCATCAAGGTCCAAAGATTTCCTATGGAAAAAAGGCCCTTGGGAACGAACTCTTTTTTCAAAGTTATGGGCTTTTGGAACAGCAGGGTTTTGAGAGTTTTGAAATCAGTGTAAAAAAATGGGAGGATACGTTCGGTTTTTTCGCAGTCTCCCATACCAGTGCACTGCCTTTTGATATTTTTTCTGCCAGTTTCTATATGATTACTCGGTATGAGGAATATCTTCCGCATGTAAAGGATGATAAAGGGCGATTTATGGCTTCCGAAAGTCTTGCTTTTAAATCCGGCTTTCTACAACAGCCGGTGGTGGATATCTGGGCGTATAAGTTTAAAGATATACTACATACTGTTTTTCCATCTCTGGAATTTCCCGAAAAAAACTTGATTATCCATCCCATAATTGCGGCTACTGAGCCTTTTGTTTTTAAATACAAGGGCATGCTGCGCTCTCTGGTAGGTTTTGTCAGTGATCTTTTAACCGGCAAATTCAGAAGAATGGCCGAAAGGACAAAGGTGATATTGGGTTTTCAAAGAGATCCGGTTGATACTTTTAAATGGTTGATCAACAATGCCCGCCATAGCAATTTTGACCTTACGGTTTTCTTTTTGCTCGGGAATGCCTTGGTTTTTCAGGAAGGAATGAATACCCATCGTCAAAAATATAAACTGCTTTTAAAGTATGTTTCGGACTATAAAAACGTCGGTCTCATTTTTTCATATGAAGCACTTTCACAATATGAAAGACTAAAAGAAGAAAAACGACGCATGGAACATATTACCAATCGCGCGGTGGAAAGGACTTTGAATGCAGAATTTTTGGTGAACTTGCCCGAATTATACCGCAATTTGGTGGAGCTTCAGGTAACCAGGGATTTTACCATGGTTTTTAGGGATACCGCAGGATTTCGAGCGGGTACTTGTACCCCCTTCCTCTTTTACGATTTGGATTACGAAATTAAAACTCCACTTATTGTACATCCGGCATCCTTGACCACACAGGCATTTAATCAAAGATATGCGGCGGATATCGAAAAAACAGTGGACCAACTATTGGCTCAGGTAGAAAAGGTTAATGGCACCTTTACAATGATTTTTTCCAATAGCGATTTTATTTCGGATGAAGAGCATAAGGTATGGCGAAGTATTTTTTCAGAAAAGTTGGCAAAGTATGCAAAATAGGAACATTACCGATATATTTTTTGATTTGGATCATACCCTCTGGGATTTTGATAAAAATTCCGCTTTGGCTTACGGGCGGGTTTTTCAAAAACATCAAATAACTTTGAACCTTCACGATTTTATGAAGGTCTATGAACCTATCAATGCCGAATATTGGCGAAAATACAGTTTGGATACCATATCCAAGGATGAGCTGCGAAGAGGAAGATTATTGGAGACCTTCGAAAGTTTAAAAATACCGGTTTCCGAAATGGATATAAAACAATTTTCAGCTACCTATATTTCTGAACTTGCCTTTGACAATCATTTGTTGGATGGGTCTTTGGAGCTCTTGGAATATTTATTTCCAAAGTATAAGCTCCATATTATAACCAATGGATTTACAGAGGTGCAGCATCTAAAAATCGAGAACAGTGGGATTCAAAAATACTTCCGTACCGTAACTACCAGTGAGGAAGCGGGAGCCAAAAAACCGCATCCCACTATTTTTGGACACGCCATTGCGAAGGCGCAAGCCCAACCTCAACACAGCCTTATGATTGGGGATAATTTGGAAGCCGATATTATTGGCGCCAGAAATGCCGGTATGGATGCCCTGCATTTTGATTGTAAAGGTGAAAATATCAGCACATCATCGCTAGCCATACATAGTTTGAGAGATATCAAAAAGTGTTTATAGAAACGATTATCAAAATTGTTTTTTTTATAAAGGGATATCAAAAACTGTATCTTTGGCATTGTACCTTAAATTTTAAAATATGTTTCGATTCATTGTTATATTTACTGCCTGCATTATTTCTACAGTGGGATTTTCTCAAAAAGCTGTCCTCGATAATTACAGTTATGTAGTTGTTCCCGATAAATTTGAATTTTCTTCGGGAACGGATCAATATCAACTCAATTCCATGTCCGTCTTTTACCTGGAAAAGAGCGGCTTTAATGCTTTTTTGGCCAGCACGGTACCAAATGTCAATAGATGTGAAGGCCTTTATGCAAACGTTGAAGAGGTTAAAATGTTTTTCGGGACGAAACTGGAAGTAGTGTTAAACGATTGCAATGGAAAGGAAGTATATAGAAGTAGAGAGGGAAAGAGCAAGTATAAGGAATATGATAAAGCCTATCAAGATGCTCTGCGAAAGGCATTCAAAAGTATCGAGGACCTGCGTGTAAGGCAAAAGGATATGGTGCTTTTGACAGACGCTAATGAAGCCAATTCGGTTAATGTTGCCTCAGCGCCTGTAAGCAGAATTACAGAAGAAAACGGCCTGTTCCTGCCCAATGGAAAATATATGAACTATTCGTTTGCGGGCAAATCATTTCTTTTAAGAAAAACTGCTGAAGGATTTTCCCTGTATCAAGAAGATGCCAGTGCTGCAGATGGACTGGTGCTAATTGGCAAAATTACAATAATCGATAAATCGATCCGGTATTTGGATAATCAGGGGCAAACGTATGATGCCCAATTTGACGCTCAAGGAAATCTTACCATTACAAAGGACGATGCCTCTTCAACATATAAGTTAATTAATTAATACGAAATATCTAAGATCTAAGACCCATGGCTTAAGAGGTACGAGATAGAACTGGGCGTATAGGAATGAACGAGAGGGTTTCTGGAAGTATATGGGTTTGCTGGTTAAATCCGGTTAAAATATCGTCTGTAATACTCTCGGCAAATAAGGATTTAAGGCATTTTCAACAGACTTAGGTATTCCAGGGATTAAAAGTCGTATTTATCCTTCCAAAGTTGTTTAAGATAGGTTTTTAAGGCGTTTTCCTTCGGATTATTGCCCGGTTTATAGAAGGTTGTACCCTTTATTTCCTCTGGTAAAAATTCGTGTGGCACAAAATTGCCTTCGTAATTATGGGCGTATTCATAGCTTTTTCCGTATCCCAACTGCTTCATTAATTTGGTGGGCGCATTTCGCAACGACAAAGGAACGGAAAGATCTCCTGTTTGCCTTACCAATTGTTGTGCTTCTCCGATGGCCTTGTAAGATGCATTGCTTTTGGGTGAAGTGGCCAGGTATATGGTACATTGGCTCAGGATGATCCGGGATTCTGGATAACCAATGGTAGTAACCGCCTGAAATGTACTGTTGGCAAGTAAAAGTGCATTTGGATTGGCGTTTCCGATGTCCTCTGCCGCTAATATCAAAAGTCTTCGAGCTATGAATTTCACGTCCTCGCCACCTTCAATCATTCTGGCCAACCAATAAACAGCAGCATTTGGGTCGCTGCCCCTAATAGACTTTATAAATGCCGAAACGATATCGTAATGTTGTTCTCCCGTTTTGTCATAAAGCACCGTATTCTTTTGTGCTTTTTGCATTACAAGCTCATTGGTGACCACTATTTTAGCATCATTTTTTTCAGGAGATTCGGAGAGTACCACCAACTCCAGGATATTTAAAAGTTTTCGTCCATCTCCACCTGAAAGCCTTATCAATGCCTCAGTTTCCTTAAGATCTACATTTTTTTTGGATAGTATGGTATCTTCACGTAAGGCCCGTTTTAATAAGGATTCCATATCTTCCCTGCTAAAAGATTCCAGCACATACACCTGACATCTGGACAGAAGGGCAGGAATCACTTCAAAACTTGGGTTTTCCGTAGTGGCGCCAATTAGGGTTACCCAGCCTTTTTCCACAGCACCTAATAATGAATCTTGTTGGGATTTACTGAATCTATGAATCTCATCGATAAATAAAATCGGATTTTTGGTGGTGAAAAGAGAATCACTCTTCTTTGCTTTCTCAATAACCTCGCGTACTGCTGCCACACCGCTGTCCACTGCACTTAATGAATAAAAGGGCCTACCGCTTTGGGAGGCGATAATATTCGCCAATGTGGTTTTTCCGGTTCCTGGAGGCCCCCATAAAATCATAGAAGGCAACATTCCCGTTTTCAATTGGGCGGTAAGAGACCCTTTGGGACCTACTAAATGTTGCTGGCTTAAATAATCTTCTAAGGTCTTAGGTCTTATTCTTTCGGCAAGTGGCGTATTCATAGTTTGCAAAATTACGATTTATATATAACAGACGGTAGAAAAGATAAGGGAACAGAAAATGGAAACCTCGAGCGGACTAACATCCCAAATCAGGAGCCAAGAATCAAGATAGGTTTATCCATAGCTATTTAGTATGGGCGCTAAACCATGTGGTGGTTTTTTCGCTAAACCCATTTGCAGGACAACATCCACAATCTGAAGGCTATGGTTTCCCCTTTTTCAGCCTGAAGGTCCAAAAATCTGCCAATTTAGCATACATTTAACTTTGGGTTTATATTTGCTTTTATGGTACGTATGAAAGACAACAGTCCACTTTATTTTAGCAACGAGGTTTTGGGATATCCATTGCTTTTTGTAATGATGATGTGGATGGTTTTTTGGTTCGAATCCAGGTTTGGGATCAATTTTAACCAATTTGGCATATATCCCCGAACCGTTCCAGGATTGGCTGGCATTTTCTTTAGTCCTTTTATCCACGGCAGCCTTCAGCATCTTTTTAATAATTCAATTCCTTTGCTGGTGCTTAGCATGGCTCTTTTTTATTTCTATAGAAATATCAGATGGAAGGTGCTTCTTTACGGCTTGATTTTAACGGGATTGGCTACTTGGATCATTGGTAGGCCATCCCTACACATAGGAGCAAGCGGTGTGGTTTATATGCTTGTTTCTTTTTTATTCTTTAAGGGGATTTTTTCCAAACAATACCAACTTACGGCCCTGGCATTGATTGTCGTTTTTTTATACGGCGGTATGCTATGGTATTTATTTCCAGTAGATCCCAAAATTTCCTGGGAAGGCCACCTATCCGGATTTTTTGTCGGTTTGTTATTTGCCGTTATTTTTAAAGGCATTCCTTTACAAAACCGAAAGTTCGAATGGGAGAAAGAGGGATTTGTCGAGGAAAACGATCCCTTTTTAAGGCAATTTGATGATAATGGAAATTTTATAGGGGATCAAAAAGAACCCTTGGAACAACCCATAAAGGAAGAAAATGTGCCAGAGATAAAAGTTGTTTATACGTTTAAGGAAAAAACAGAAGACTCCAATTAAAAGTTTCGTTGGCGTACCACTTCATATAAGAACGCCCCGCAAGCTACTGATACATTTAGGGAATTGATTTCGCCCAAAAGTGGGAGAGAGGCTTTTTCATCTACTAAATTCAATACGGAGTGGGAAACTCCCTTACCTTCAGATCCCATAACAATGGCCAATGGCCCTTCCAAATTAACGGAGTAAAGCGTAATTTTCGCTTTTTCGGTTGCGGCAACAGTAGTAATTCCAGATCCCTGCAAATAGAAGATTGCATCCTTGATGTGATCTACCTTACAAATAGGGATTTTAAAGATTGCCCCTGCCGAAGTTTTCACGGTATCTCCGGTTATAGGAGCTCCTCCCGACTTCTGAATGATTACCCCATCTACACCTGTACATTCTGCTGTTCTTAATATGGCTCCAAAATTTCGAACATCGGTAATTTGATCCAATACCAAAAATAATGGGGTTTTTGAGGATGCCAATGCCTTCTCTACCACAGATTCCAAAGTTTGGATCGCTACGGGAGAGGTGAGGGCTACAATACCTTGATGGTTTCCGCGGGTTAACCTGTTCAGTTTTTCCGTGGGAACAAAACTTATGGAAACATTAGCCACCTCAAGATCTTTCACAAGGCCTTCTATTTTTTCACTCTCCATGCCTTTTTGAACATAGACTTTGTCAAAAAAAACATTGGATGCTAAAGCTTCCTTAATTGGGTAAATTCCAAATATTGTATTGGTCTTGTCGTTCATAACCGTTTAAATAAGTTTGCGCAAAGATAACAGTAGTTTATTGTAACCGTCGTATTCAATATTATAATTTAAAATTATAAATATGAGTAATACTTTAAAAATGATTTTATGTTCCTGCATCAAACATCTTGGTCTCCTATATAAACTATAAAATCTAAAGACTAGTCCTGGCCTCTTGAATATCCAATTAAGTAGGTTAAATAAATAGGATTAGTTAAGCGGACAGTTATTTTAGGACGGGTCAAGCTATAGGTTCACCCGTATATACTCCATAGATAAAGCATAGATAAAGCATAGATAGAGCATAGATAGAGCATCGTCCTTAATAGTATGTTATATGAACAAATTCATAAATATAAAACCCAAAATAGATTGATAGATTTTCACTTCCGGGTTTCAAATTGACTAGCCAATAGGAGAGGGCAATCAAGACTGGTCAAGAAAAATGGAAGGAGGAGAAAATGTGGAATACCAACTCTACAGAAACAAGAATCGTACATAATGGCCACAACTATTATAGCAAAAATATCTGTAGAGGTAAACAAAAAAAGGCTGCCCATTTAGGACAGCCTTTGAGTATAAAGCAATTTATTATTACTTGTAAAGCTTCACGGTAACCTGACCTCCAGAGATTACATTGCCCTCAGGATTTACTTTCAAAACTAGGTCTAGTTTTTCCTCGGTTAACGAAGCGTCAACACCAGTTACAGTAAAGGTTCCAATGTGCTCTCCAGCAGGGATAGTTACACTTTCACCAAGTTGGTAGTTCTCGGCTGCTACGGTAGTACGAAAATCTACAACAGAAACTGTAAAAGTTCTATCTTCATCGGTTACATTGGTAACATACACGTCAAGAGCAAGATCCTTGGTACGGCCACTTGGCACTTTAAGGTTCTTTGCAGCAGAGGTAAAGCCCGCGATTTCTGGTCTATTCGCATCGTAATCATCATATTTTTCACACGACGTTACGAAAAGAACCAAGACCAATGCGGCAAATAAAAATTTTATATTTTTCATTTTGATTAAGTTTTTAGATTATTAATACCCAGGATTCTGAACTGTGTTCGGGTTTCTATCCAAAATTGATTGGTCAAGTGGGAATTGGAATTTATAGCTGCCAGCAGGTAAATCCTGAACTTCGGAAGGTACACCGCTACCATCTGCTAAGTCTCCATGTCCATCACGAGTGATAGAAAGTCCCCAACGCTTAAGATCGTAGAATCTTTGGTATTCAAAAGCAAACTCAAATCTTCTTTCCAAACGGATTGCATCTCTTAGAGCAGTTCCGGTTTCGCCAGATGGAGGAGTAAGGTAACGTTTTGTTCTTACCTGATCCAAAGCAGCACGAGCACCAGTTTCATTGCCAAGATTGAATAACGCTTCTGCCAAGTTCAATTTAGCTTCGGCAGCGCGGAAAACTTTAATGTCAACAACACCATCCGCTAGACCATCTCTACCAAACAATTTAATGATGGCATTAACAGCTTGTCCATTGGAAATTGCAGGAGCGATATAGGCTTCTTTACGAATATCATCATCAGCAAAAAGGTTTGTAAGTTCATAAGAAGCTACATACTCAGGTCTTAGGTTGTTCAAACCGTTTTGGCTCCAAGTTGTACCAAAGTTAACAGCACCTGGATTGGGAAGCACCAAGGCAACTCCATCACGGTTAGCATCTTTCCATACGCCAACAACACTGCTTCTGGCAGCAACTGGCATAGTTACAGCGCTAGCGGCATCAGCGGCTTTTTGCCATTCTCCCATATATAGATATACTCGGGATAGAAGAATGTTTACTGCGTCTTTATCCAATCTTGCATCACCGTTGTCTGCATTAATGTCGGCTGCTGCAGCTGTTAAGTCGGCAACAATTTTTCCGTAAACAGCACCTACGGTCTCTCTTGGAGGTTGAATGTTTGGGTCGGCAGTTTCAACATACGCAATTCCAAGACTTCCATTAGCATCCCCTGATTCAGTTGGGATTTTTGCAAAAGTCTTAACGATGTCAAAGTGGGCCATTGCACGCAGGGCTTTTGCTTCTGCCACAATATTCGCTTTATTGTCCCCTTCAAAACTCTCAGCATAGAACAATAGATTGTTTGCAGCGTAAATCACGAAATAAGCACCGCTGTATAGTCCAGACCAGTTTCCTGAACCCGGAGTGTAACGCCAGTTGTGTTGCTCACTTTTAGTAGTACGCCCATTGGTTGACAAAGTGGTATTGTCGGAAGCTACATCTGGGGTACTTAACATATTCCCAGAATCAGCGGAGCCATAATATGAGCCAGATCCAGTAGTTAATAATGAGCTGTAAACACCACGGATTCCATTTTCAAAATCTTGAGCGGTTTGGAAGGCTTCGCCAGTTCCAAATTCGTCGAAGGGCTGTTGATCCAAATTATCCTCGCAGGCAGTAAATGCACCGATTGCAAGAAGAAACAACGATATTTTATAAATTGTTTTTTTCATTTTATCTTTTTTTATCAATTAGAAACTTACATCAAAACCAACTTGGATTGATTTTGTGTTTGGATAGCTATACAAAGTTAACTCTCCTGGTGCCACAGTATCAGCAAATGATAGTGTTTCTCCAGATGATAAACCTACTTCTGGATCTCCCCAGAATTTAGTAAAGGTCAAAAGGTTTTGTCCTTGTAGATAAATTCTGAAAGTGTTGATCGGAGTGTTCTCCAAGGTTTTGCTTGGGAAATTGTAGGAAAGTGTAATGTTTCTCATACGGATGTAATCTCCTTTTTCCAAGAACTGGTCACTGTCTGCAGGCAAAACATCTGTGGTTTTGTAAACTGGGTTAGGAAGAACATCTGTATCTCCAGGATTTTTCCAGTAGTTGAAGGCACTTGTAGCAAAGTTGTCTTTAATGTCTCCGTCTGCAAACTCACGTGTAGATCTTACTTGGTTGTAAATCCAGTTTCCGTATTTGTAAACAAAGTCAGTTCTAAGTCCAAAACCTTTGTAGTTAAATTCGGTAAAGAAACCTCCTTCTTTATCAGCGATTGTTGTTTTTCCTTGGAAAACACGGTCATCAGCAGTAAGTTGGTCAGCAAAAACCACATCGCCAGCCGCGTTTAAGTACTGTGCACGTCCAGTTTCCGAATCAACGCCCGCATAACGGATTAAGTAATGTTCGTTGATTTTTTGACCCTCACGGTATAGAATGTGGAATGCATCAGCTTCAACGTCCTCACCTTTTGGAAGAGATACAACTTCCGATTTGGTTTGGATATAAATGTTACCTCCCAATGTCCATTTGAAATCGTTATTACGGATAATATCACCTGTAACTGCGAATTCCACACCATTGTTTTGGATGGTTCCTAAGTTACCTGCAATTCTGGAAATACCAGATTCTGCTGCTCTTGGAATTAAGAACAATAGGTCTTCAGTTTTACGGGTAAAATAATCTGCAGCTCCACGAACTCTATTGTTAAATAGGTTGAATTCAAGTCCAATATCCAATGTGGAAGTTGTTTCCCACTTAAGTTCTGGATTTGCGATACGTGCTATCTCGGTAGAAGTCTGTCCGTTGTAAGTTGAAAAGGATACGGTTCCTAAGGCCTCATATCTTCCAATACCTGAACGGTTACCTACAGTTCCGTAAGAACCTCTTAGTTTAAGGTCATTGATGCCATCAACAGAGAAAAAGTCTTCTTTTGCGATATTCCATCCAGCACTCGCACTCCAGAAAGTTCCATATTGGAAATCTTTACCAAAGTTTGATGATCCGTCACGACGAATGGTGGCAGAAGCAAGGTATCTCTCTTTATAGTCATAATCGGCAAAGGCACCGTAAGATAGAAGTGCTAATCTAGTTCTTCTGGAAGTGGTGATTTTTGCAGTACCGTCAGAGTTAAATTGCTGAATTACAGCAGCGTTTTCCAATGTAGTCAATAATGGTGATGCAAAACCTTCTCCAACAGCAGCAAGATAATTGAACTCGTTGAAGTTGTATTCGTAAAGGCCAAGAACATTCAAGCTGTGTCCGTTACTGTTTAAGTTGTAGTTCAAACGGTTACTAACGGTCATATCAAGACGCTGAGTGTTTCCGATGGAAGTTCTACCTGTTGGCTGTCCTGGGTGAAGAAGAGCATCAAGGATACCTCCGGGCTGGGAATTACTTTCTGAACGACGGTTCAAGTGGTTCAAGGAAATATTGAATCCGTAGCTCCAGTTTTTGTTGAATTTCACCAAAGCGTCTACGCTACCAAGGGTAAGGTTTTCAGTAACCAATGATGGTTCTGTTTCCAAAGCGCCTCTAACGTTAAATCCACCGTGGATACCTGTATTGAAAATACGTTTTCCGTTTTCGTCAAGAACAAAAGCACCCGTTTCGTCAATAACATATTCAGTTTCGTATGGAGAATAGTCCATAGCAGCTCTAAATGGGTTTTGGGCATTGTTTCTATCCCTTGGCTCATCACTGGTTGATCTGGAAAAACCTACGTTAACACCCACTGTCAACCAATCTTTGGCATCAAGGTTAACGTTCAAACGGCTTCCAATTCTTTCAAAACCGTCTATTTTGTCGATAATACCTGAGTTTTTATCGTGGTTTACAGAGAAATAGTAATCCACCTTTTCAGCTCCACCAGAAATGGATACGGCATTGTTTTGAACAAAACCATCCTTGTAGATCAAATCTTCCCAATCAACTGCGTTGTCCAATAAAAATTGACGTTCTGGAGAACCTGGCTCAGTAGTAACACCTGGCAATACAGCAGCACCAGTTACACCCAAAGCGTACATTTCTCTTTCAAATTGCATTTTTTGCTGAGCGTTCATTAAGGTGTAATTAGGGTTCACTCTGGAAGTTACCCCATATCTTGAACTGAATCTAACCGCGGCATCTTTATTTCTGTTTCCGCTTTTGGTGGTAATTACAACAACCCCGTTGGAACCCCTGGATCCGTAGCGAGCAGTCATGGCAGCATCCTTAAGAATAGTGATGTTGTCAATATCCTCATTTGGGATATTGCTCAATTCTTCTTCCCGGATTGGCGCGCCGTCAACCACATATAATGGAGATGATGCTCCTGCAGTCAATGATCCCGTACCACGAATACGAACAAAAGCTCCCTGTCCAGGTTTTCCGTTGGCTGCAGTTACCTGAACCCCAGCTGCTTTACCTTGAAGCATGTTGTCAATACTGGTTGTTGGGGCCATTTGCGATAGTTCCGCAGCAGAAATAGAAACTACTGCCGAAGTTTGAACCGTTTGGTTTCGTGTGGAATATCCGGTTACTACTACCGTTTCCAAAGCTGAACCAGGGTTCAAGGTTACATCTATTTTGTTTTGGTTGCCAACTTTTACTTCTTTGGTGTCAAACCCTACATAACTAAAGGTCAATGTCTGGCCCTCATTGGCTTTAATGGAATAGTTTCCATCAAAATCCGACTGGGTTCCAGTACTTGTACCTTTGATAATAACGTTTGCACCGGGCAATGGCAGACCGGTGTCGTCTGTCACCGTACCTGTGATAGTTTTTTGTTGTGCGAAGGTAAGTTGCACAACTAACGCTAGTAACAGCGTTAAAATTCCACTAAACTTTGTTCTCATTTTATATATTTTTGAATTAGCCAACGGCAAAAATCAAAATAAAAAGTTAATTACACAAGCATTTAGAAGCATATTTTATTAACCTTGAGCTATCCCTTTTAGAAGCATCAAAATCTAGAGGTGACGCTGATGTGTATCTTCGTATTGGAAAAGGTGAAATCCTGATTTTCCGATACTCCATTTGCGGCAATAAAACGGAAAAGTCCGGCCTTGGTGGTAAATCCCAATCCGAGCCCAAAACTGTACAGTTTTTCCCGAATTGAAAGCGTCTGGTTTTCAAAATAGCCGAAATCTATAATAGAATGGGCGAAAACCGCTTCATTGAACTGATATCGATATTCCGTGTTTATTACCGAAAACAAGGAGGCGTCGATGCTGTTTTCATCAAATCCCCTTATGCTGTTTATCCCCCCAAAGCGAAAAAGTTCATTGACCAGATAGGTCTCGCTAAATAAGGCGCTACCCGAAATCTGGGCAAAAATGGAATTTCGATTGTTGAGATTGAAGATGTTGCTGAGGATCATCTCACCGCTAAATTGGGTTTCGGTTAGTTCTTTCCTGCTTCGTGAGCCAACTCCGGTTTCCAGTGAAAGATATGATTTGATAGGAAACAAACGTCGATTTTGCAACTTCTTATAGTTTGCCCCGGCCAATAGCGATCTAGATTTAAAATCCTCTATGGGGATGCCTGCAAGGGTCTGGTCAAGCAGATTGCTGGAATCAAAACCTCTATATCCAATATAAGTAAAAGCGGAAGGGCTCACTTGATAGGTAGTACGTATCTGTTGCTCGGTGGTTACAAAACTCGAATCCCGTTTAAAAATTTTGAGTTCTCCACTTAACCCAAAGGGTGTTTGGAGCAAATAGGGAAGGGTGGCCTTGGCGCGAAACTGGATCTGCTCTTTTCCGTCGGCTTTATAGTTCAATAAAAATTGCTCTCCGTAATCCAGGTTGTTGTTCAGTTCCAGGTTGAGATACCCATTGAACTCCAATTTTTGTGTTTCTTCGTCCGTTGCGAAACCCAAAATCCCATCAAAAATATTGTTGTTCTGCTTTTCCAGATAAAAATATACTACTGTCGAATCTTTTCTGAACAATGCTTCCGGTGGTTTTACCGAGTTGACAAAACCTAAGCTGTTTAAATTTTCACTTTGCTCTACAAGTTTGCTCTTTCGGAATACTTTTCCTTTTTTGATTCCCGCATAATGTTTCAAAAATGATTTGGGAAACTTTTCATATCCTTGGATGGCGATGGAATCCACAGTCCTGATGTTTCCGTTGTCCAATGATAGGTGTGCGGTGAGTTGGTTGTGAATGTCCTTTTCGATTTCCTTAAGTTTTACTTTGGCAAAAGCATTTCCCTTTTGATTTCGTAACTCGGCCAATTGTGACATGGTCGATGAAAGGTTTTCAATGGGGACTACAAAATAATTGTCATGGATTTCGGATGATATTTTTTGCAGTTCCTTTACCGAAAAATCGTCTTTGGAATAGAATATCTTTACGCTGCCATATCTCTTTCCGAAATAAATTTCGATCTGGTAGATGCTGTCGCTTAGTACTTCCATCCCCAGGATCTCCGAATCGATGTATCCCATTCGCTGAAGGGTGCGGTAAATGGTGTCCGTTTTTTGCTTTACTGCCTCTAAATTTGCGTACCGTTGTTGGAGTTGCAAGGTATCGAGCAATCCGGGCGAAAGAGTATTTTTATTTTTAATGCTAAGCGTGTATTCCTGTGCGCTGGTTTCGGAAAAAAAACAGCTGTATATATTAAGGAGTAAAAAAAAGAGAAGGAAGGGTTTCAAAAAATTGGGCGGATTAGCTATGTAAAACTAACGCTTCAACTTAATATTTCATATTCAACAGGAAAAATATTCAAACTATGCTGAAAATTAATTCTCTAGGGTTTGATTAGTTGTAAAATATTTCTACATTTGCATCCCCTAAAAACAGGGGTGTTTTATTTTAAACAGTAATAATACATATTTTATATGCCAACAATTTCACAATTAGTACGTAAAGGAAGAACCAGAATAACCAAGAAGAGTAAATCGGTTGCTTTGGAGTCATGTCCACAACGTCGTGGTGTTTGTACGCGTGTATATACTACTACGCCAAAAAAACCAAACTCTGCTATGCGTAAAGTAGCAAGGGTTAGGCTTACAAATGGTAAGGAAGTAAACGCTTACATCCCAGGCGAGGGGCACAATCTCCAAGAGCACTCGATAGTATTGGTTAGAGGTGGAAGGGTAAAGGATTTGCCAGGAGTTAGGTATCACATTGTTCGTGGAGCTTTAGACACCGCAGGTGTTGCAGGCCGAACACAGCGTAGGTCCAAATACGGTGCAAAACGCCCTAAAAAGTAGAAACGCAAGGCTTGCGTTTTAAGAAAAATGAAAACGGGTTGGGGCGTTAGGCTTTTAAGGCTGAATGTACTTGACTATTAACAAAACACACAAATGAGAAAAAGACAGGCCAAAAAAAGACCCCTTTTACCAGATCCACGGTTTAACGACCAGTTGGTTACACGTTTCGTGAACAATATGATGTGGGATGGAAAAAAGAGTGTGGCTTTCAAAGTTTTCTATGATGCAATGGACATTGTAGAAGAAAAGAAACAAGATGACGAAAAGAACTCGTTGGAAATTTGGAAAGATGCTCTCTCCAATATTATGCCACACGTTGAAGTTCGTAGCCGACGAGTAGGTGGGGCAACCTTCCAAATTCCGATGCAAATTCGTCCAGACCGTAAAATCGCCACTGCAATGAAGTGGTTGATCGTTTATTCCAGAAAAAGAAACGAGAAATCCATGGCCGCAAAATTAGCTGGTGAGGTTCTTGCTGCTGCTAAGGAGGAAGGGGCTGCCGTTAAAAAGCGTATGGATACCCACAAGATGGCAGAAGCTAACAAGGCATTCTCACATTTTAGATTCTAAACCAATGGGAAGAGATTTAAGTTATACAAGAAATATTGGGATTGCCGCGCATATTGATGCCGGTAAGACTACAACAACAGAACGGATACTTTTTTATACAGGTGTAAACCACAAATTGGGCGAAACTCACGAAGGGTCTGCCACAATGGACTGGATGGAGCAGGAGCAGGAGCGTGGTATTACCATTACTTCGGCAGCGACTACCTGCAAATGGAAGTTCCCAATGGAAAATGGCCAACCGTTACCTGAAACCAAGGAATACCATTTTAATATTATCGACACTCCCGGCCACGTGGATTTTACCGTAGAGGTAAACCGCTCGCTAAGAGTTCTTGATGGTTTGGTGTTTTTATTTAGTGCGGTGGACGGTGTAGAGCCACAATCCGAAACTAACTGGAGATTGGCCGATAACTATAAAGTACCACGTATTGGTTTCGTTAACAAAATGGACCGGAACGGGGCTAACTTTTTGTCGGTTTGCCAGCAGGTAAAGGATATGTTAGGTTCCAATGCTGTGCCTATCGTTCTGCCTTTGGGTGAAGAAGCAGATTTTAGAGGAATTGTGGATCTCGTGAAAAACCGCGCTATTGTTTGGCACGATGAATCATTCGGTTCTACTTTCGACGTTGTTGAGATTCCTGATGATATGAAGGAGGAAGTTCGTATGTACCGTGGTAAACTTATTGAAGAAGTTGCTGCTTATGACGAAAACCTTCTTGAGAAATATATGGAAGATGAAGAGTCCATTACCGAAGAAGAAGTGCATGCTGCCCTTCGTGCTGCCGTAATGGATATGAGCATCATTCCTATGATTTGTGGTTCTTCTTTCAAAAATAAAGGAGTTCAGTTTCTGATCGATGGTGTATGCCGTTACCTTCCTTCTCCAATGGACAAAGAAGGTATTAGAGGAATAAATCCTGATACCGAAAAAGAAGAATTGCGCAAGCCGTCAACCGAGGAGCCGTTTGCGGCACTTGCGTTTAAGATTGCTACGGATCCTTTTGTAGGTCGTTTGGCTTTTTTCCGTACATATTCTGGACACTTGGATGCAGGTTCTTATATTCTGAACAACCGTACTGGTAATAAAGAGCGTATTTCCCGTATCTACCAAATGCACGCCAACAAGCAGAATGCAATTGACTTTATTGAAGCAGGAGATATTGGGGCAGCAGTTGGTTTTAAGGATATTAAAACCGGAGACACATTGACCGCCGAGAAATTTCCTATTGTTTTGGAAAGTATGAACTTCCCTGATCCTGTAATTGGGGTTGCGGTTGAACCAAAAACCAAAGCGGATGTGGATAAATTGGGTATGGCTTTATCCAAGCTTGCCGAAGAAGATCCCACTTTCCAAGTGCGTACAGACGAAGCCTCTGGACAAACAATCATTTCCGGAATGGGTGAGCTTCACTTAGATGTTCTTATAGACCGTTTGCGTCGTGAATTCAAAGTTGAAGTGAACCAAGGACAGCCACAGGTTGAATATAAAGAAGCATTGACCAAAGCTGCCAACCATAGAGAAGTTTACAAAAAACAATCAGGTGGTCGTGGTAAATTTGCCGATATCGTATTTACCTTGGAGCCTGCAGAAGAAGGAAAAGTTGGTCTTGAATTCGTTAACGAAGTAAAAGGTGGTAACGTTCCGAAGGAATTTATTCCTGCCGTTGAAAAAGGTTTCAGACAAGCAATGGTTAATGGACCGCTTGCCGGTTTTGAAATGGATAGCATGAAGGTAACATTGAAGGATGGATCTTTCCACGCAGTGGATTCGGATGCACTTTCTTTTGAACTTGCGGCTAAAATTGGTTACAAATCCGCTGCAAAAGCTGCCGGTGCCGTAATTCTTGAGCCTATTATGAAACTGGAGGTATTGACTCCAGAGGAAAACATGGGTGATGTTGTTGGTGACCTTAACCGTCGTCGCGGTCAAGTAAATAATATGAGCGACCGTGCCGGTGCAAAAGTTATCAAGGCTGAGGTGCCACTTTCCGAAATGTTCGGTTACGTAACCACCTTGAGAACTTTGTCCTCAGGACGTGCAACTTCAACAATGGAATTTTCACATTATGCCCAAACCCCTTCAAACATTTCCGAAGAGGTGATCGCAGCAGCAAAAGGAACCGCTAACGTATAATAAATCAGCAATGAGTCAAAAAATAAGAATTAAACTAAAATCTTACGATCACAATTTAGTGGACAAATCTGCTGAAAAAATCGTTAAGACCGTAAAGAGTACCGGTGCTGTAGTAACAGGACCCATCCCTTTGCCCACCCACAAGAAGATTTTTACTGTTTTGCGTTCTCCGCACGTAAACAAGAAAAGTAGAGAGCAGTTCCAATTGAGTTCTTACAAGAGACTTTTGGACATCTACAGTTCTTCTTCCAAAACAATTGACGCTCTAATGAAATTGGAGTTGCCAAGTGGTGTGGAGGTAGAGATTAAAGTGTGATGAAATTCAGAATTCAGAATTCAGAATTTAGAATTCTGAATTGTTAAAATGTCCAGAGCTTGTTAGCAACGGAAAAACGGTAAACAAAGTAACATTCGGGATCGGATTTATTTTGATCCCGTTTGCTTTTGAAATAAAAATTCTTTACCCCTTCCCGATAGTTATCGGGACTAATGGGAGGAAATTTTTTCTCCATCCGTCGCGACAGGAGGGGCAAAGCGTAATGAAATAAAAAAATAAAAATAATCGAAGGAGGACTGTAGGAACCGAATTCTGCATTCTAAATTCATAATTCTTAATTAAATAAATATGTCTGGGTTAATTGGAAGAAAGATAGGGATGACCAGCATCTTTGACGAGAACGGGAAGAATATTCCTTGTACCGTTATTGAGGCAGGACCCTGTGTTGTCACCCAAGTCAGAACCATGGAGGTTGACGGGTACAATGCTCTTCAACTTGGTTTCGATGACAAGAAGACTGTAACTAAAGCTGCTGAAGGGCACGCTAAAAAAGCAGGAACCGTTGCAAAACGCAAAGTCGTTGAATTCAAGAATTTTGAAGAAAAATACAAATTAGGTGATACCATTACCGTGGAGCACTTTATTGAAGGAGAATTCGTGGATATCGCGGGTACCTCTAAAGGTAAAGGTTTTCAGGGGGTTGTAAAGCGTCACGGATTTGGCGGTGTTGGTCAAGCCACACACGGTCAGCACAACCGTTTGCGTGCACCTGGTTCCATTGGAGCGGCTTCTTATCCTTCAAGAGTTTTTAAAGGAATGAGAATGGCGGGCCAAATGGGGAACGAAAGAGTAAAAGTTGAAAATTTAAGAGTTTTGAAAGTGATTCCTGAAAAAAATCTACTTGTGGTAAAAGGAGCAGTTCCTGGCCATAAAAACGCTTATGTAATGATCGAGAAATAATGAAGGTAGCTGTATTAGACATAAACGGAAAAGACACCGGTCGGAAAGTAGAGCTTTCTGCAGAAGTGTTCGGAATAGAGCCTAACAACCACGCAGTTTATCTTGACGTGAAACAATATCTTGCCAACCAAAGACAAGGTACCCACAAGGCGAAAGAGCGTGCTGAGATTGCTGGTTCTACCCGTAAGATCAAAAAGCAAAAAGGAACAGGTACTGCTCGTGCGGGCAGCATCAAGTCCGGGGTTTTTAAAGGTGGTGGTAGAATGTTTGGACCACGTCCACGTAACTACTCCTTTAAATTGAACAAGAACTTAAAGAGATTGGCTAGAAAATCGGCCTTGACAATGAAAGCAAATGAAAACGCGATCGTGGTCATGGAAGATCTAAATTTCGATGCGCCAAAGACCAAGAATTTTACTTCAGTTTTGAAGGGATTAGGGCTTGATGGCAAAAAATCTTTATTTGTGTTGGGAGACTTAAATAATAATGTATATTTGTCCTCTCGCAATTTGAAAGACACCGAGGTTGTAACTAACTCTCATTTAAGCACTTATCAAATTATGAATGCAAACAGTATAGTGCTGTTTGAAGGTTCTTTGGAAGGAATTGAAACAAACTTAAGTAAATAGAGACGAGATGAACATCTTAATTAAACCTATAATTACGGAAAAAGCCACCAAAGTGTCTGAAGATAATAACGTCTTCACTTTTGAGGTGCACCCGCAGGCTAATAAGATAGAAATCAAGAAGGCAGTGGAAACTGCTTACGGAGTTTCTGTTGAAAAAGTTCGCACAATGAATGTCCGCCCAAACAGGAAGACCCGTTATACAAAGACAGGTGTCCAAACTGGTAAAACGAATGCTTGGAAAAAAGCAATCGTACAGGTGGCGGAAGGTGATACAATAGATTTTTACAGTAACATCTAAGGAGACTTAGATTTAATTAGACACAAATGTCAGTAAGAAAATTAAAGCCAATCACCCCAGGTCAGCGTTTTAGGGTTGTAAATGGTTTTGACGCCATTACAACCGATAAGCCGGAGAAATCACTGATTGCTCCGATGAAAAAATCTGGTGGTAGAAACAGTCGAGGAAAAATGACCATGCGCCAAATTGGTGGTGGCCATAAAAGAAGATACCGAGTTATCGATTTTAAACGTGACAAGTCAGGAATTCCTGCCACAGTTGCAACAATTGAATACGATCCAAACCGTACTGCGTTTATCGCACTTTTAAACTATCAAGATGGTGAAAAGCGATATGTAATTGCGCAAGCGGGACTACAAGTTGGACAAAACATCGTTTCGGGAGAATCAGTTGCTCCCGAAATTGGAAACGCAATGCCCCTTTCGGCAATCCCATTAGGTACTATTATTTCTTGCATCGAGCTTAGACCTGGACAAGGCGCCATTATGGCCCGTAGTGCCGGTGCCTTTGCGCAATTGATGGCCCGTGATGGTAAGTATGCCACTATAAAATTGCCTTCCGGCGAAACCAGATTGATCCTTGTGAATTGTACAGCTACCATCGGTGCTGTTTCAAACCACGACCATCAGTTGTTGGTTTCAGGTAAAGCTGGTAGAAGCAGATGGTTGGGTAGAAGACCACGTACAAGACCAGTAGCGATGAACCCTGTCGATCACCCAATGGGTGGTGGTGAAGGCCGCGCTTCGGGAGGACATCCACGTTCTAGAAAAGGGATCCCTGCAAAAGGTTACAGAACCCGTACTAAAACGAAAGCAAGTAATAAATACATCTTAGAACGTAGAAAGAAATAAGTTATGGCAAGATCGTTAAAAAAAGGACCGTACGTTCACTATAAACTAGATAAGAAAGTTGAACAAAATATTCAGGAGAACAAGAAGACCGTTATCAAAACTTGGTCACGAGCTTCAATGATCACCCCGGATTTTGTTGGCCAAACCATCGCAGTTCACAACGGACGTCAATTTGTTCCTGTATATGTTACAGAAAACATGGTAGGTCATAAACTAGGAGAATTTTCACCTACAAGATCATTCCGTGGTCACGCAGGTGCTAAAAACAAAGGTAAAAAATAATAGGCCATGGGAGTTCGTAAAAGAGAAAGAGCAGAAGCAATCAAGGAAGCCAAGAAAACAATATACTTGGCCAAATTGAACAATTGCCCCACTTCACCAAGAAAAATGCGCTTAATGGCCGACTTGGTACGTGGAGAGAAAATAGACAAGGCGCTTAATATTTTGAAGTTCAGTTCAAAAGAATCTTCACGCAAATTGGAGAAACTACTTTTGTCCGCCATTAATAACTGGCAACAAAAGAACGAAGATGCTTCATTGGAAGATGCAGATCTTTTTGTTAAGGAGATCCGAGTGGATGGTGGAACTATGTTGAAAAGACTTCGTCCAGCACCACAAGGTCGCGCACACCGAATTAGAAAACGCTCCAACCACGTAACACTGGTATTGGCAGCAAACGATAACACACAAAGCAAATAATTAAATGGGACAGAAGACAAATCCAATCGGGAATCGCTTAGGTATCATTAGAGGTTGGGAATCCAACTGGTACGGAGGCAACGACTACGGTGATAAATTGGCCGAAGACGACAAGATTAGAAAATATGTTCACGCACGTTTAAGTAAAGCTAGTGTGAGTAGAGTAATTATTGAGCGTACGCTTAAGCTTGTAACCGTTACTATTACCACTGCCCGTCCCGGTATCATTATCGGTAAAGGTGGCCAGGAAGTAGACAAGCTGAAAGAAGAGCTTAAAAAAATTACCGATAAAGAGGTACAGATCAATATTCACGAGATCAAAAGACCTGAACTTGATGCCTATTTGGTTGCTGCTAGTATTGCACGCCAGATCGAAAGTCGTATTTCATACCGTCGTGCCATAAAAATGGCAATTGCGGCAACAATGCGTATGAATGCAGAAGGTATCAAGGTAATGATCTCCGGACGTTTGAACGGCGCCGAAATGGCACGGTCAGAATCCTACAAAGAAGGTCGTATCCCATTATCAACTTTTAGAGCCGATATTGACTACGCTTTAGTTGAGGCACACACTACTTATGGTAGATTGGGTGTTAAAGTATGGATTATGAAAGGCGAAGTATATGGAAAGAGAGAACTTTCTCCTCTTGTAGGTCTATCGACCGACAAAAAAGGGGGTGGAAGTAAAGGAGCTCCAGCAGGACGCGGTGGCAATAAAGCACGCCGTAGAAAGTAATTTTTTAAATAGAAGAAAATGTTACAACCGAAAAGAACAAAATACCGCAAGCAACAAAAAGGTCGTATGAAGGGTGATGCCGGTCGTGGTAACCAACTAGCATACGGAACCTTCGGTATTAAATCGTTGGAATCAGAATTTCTTACAGCAAGACAAATCGAGGCTGCCCGTATTGCCGCTACCCGTTTTATGAAAAGAGAGGGTTCTATCTGGATTATGATATTCCCAGATAAGCCTATCACCAAAAAACCTCTTGAAGTACGTATGGGTAAAGGAAAAGGTGCCGTGGAATATTATGCTGCAATTGTGAAACCAGGAAGAATGCTTTTTGAAATAGGAGGTGTTCCACTAGAAGTAGCTAAAGAGGCATTGCGTCTTGCCGCACAGAAACTTCCAGTAAAAACTAAATTTGTAATGTCTCGGGATTTCCAAGCATAATTTTTTGACAAATGAAACAATCAGAGATAAAAAAAGCATCGACGGCTGAACTTCAGGAGGCATTGGCAGAATCCAGAAAGGCATACACTGACCTTAGAATGGCACACACCATTTCACCTTTGGAAAATCCAATCCAACTTAGAACCCAAAAAAGGGCGATAGCAAGAATAGCTACCGAATTAACTAATAGAGAAGTGCAATAATTGTACAGCTGAAAGATGGAAGAAACTAAAAGAAATCTAAGAAAAGAACGTATCGGTGTTGTGACCAGCAATAAAATGGATAAGTCCATCGTTGTTGCGGAGGTTAAAAAAATCAAGCACCCTATGTACGGAAAGTTCGTGACCAAAACCAAGAAATATGTGGCCCACGACGAGACAAACGACTGCAACGAAGGGGATAAAGTAAGGATCATGGAAACACGTCCTTTGAGCAAAACCAAGTGTTGGAGAGTAGTAGAAATAATTGAAAGAGCGAAGTAATTATGTTACAACAAGAATCAAGACTCAAAGTCGCAGATAATACCGGTGCAAAGGAAGTACTTTGCATCCGTGTATTGGGTGGCACGAAAAGAAGATATGCTTCCATAGGTGATAAAATAGTGGTTTCCGTAAAGGAATCGACTCCTAATGGGAACGTGAAGAAAGGTGCTGTTTCTACTGCAGTGGTAGTGCGTACCGTGAAGGAAGTTAGAAGACCGGATGGTTCGTATATTCGGTTTGATGACAACGCATGTGTATTGTTGAACCCACAAGGGGAAATGAGAGGCACGCGTGTATTTGGACCGGTAGCAAGAGAGCTTCGCGACAAACAATTTATGAAAATAGTATCATTGGCACCAGAGGTGCTTTAATATGAAAACTAAGATGACAAAGCTTAAAATAAAATCTGGGGATACAGTAGTAGTTACTGCCGGAGACCACAAAGGGTCCGAAGGCAAAGTGGTGAAAGTACTCCTTGACAAAAACAAAGCAATCGTAGAAGGAGTGAACATGGTTTCCAAACATGAGAAACCAAGTGCAAAAAACCCACAGGGCGGAATTGCAAAAAAAGAAGCTCCTATCCATATTTCTAATCTCTCATTGGTCGATCCAAAATCTGGAAAAGCTACCCGTGTAGGTTACAAAATGGAAGATGGTAAGAAAGTACGGTTTTCAAAACAATCGAATCAAGCAATATAGTTATGGGATATATACCTAGACTTAAAGAAGAGTACAAAAGCAGAGTAGTGAGTGCACTCACCGACGAATTTGGTTACAAAAACGTCATGCAGGTACCAAAATTGGAACGCATTGTTGTTTCCCGCGGTGTGGGTGCAGCAGTAGCCGATAAAAAACTTATTGACTATTCGGTTGATGAGTTTACAAAGATAACCGGGCAAAAAGCGGTAGCAACTACTTCCAAAAAGGACGTTGCAAACTTTAAACTTAGAAAGGGAATGCCCATTGGGGTGAAAGTTACATTGCGCGGTGAGCGTATGTATGAATTCCTTGACAGGTTGATCACTTCTGCTTTGCCAAGGGTACGTGACTTTAACGGAATTAAAGCAACCGGTTTTGACGGAAGAGGAAACTACTCTTTGGGAATTACCGAACAGATTATCTTCCCTGAAATCGATATCGACAAGGTGAAGAAAATTGAAGGGATGAATATTACATTCATCACTTCCGCAAAAACCGATAAAGAAGCGAAATCATTATTACAGGAATTGGGATTACCCTTTAAAAAGAACTAAGAGATGGCTAAAGAATCAATGAAAGCCCGCGAGGTAAAGAGGGAAAAAATGGTAGTTAAGTATGCCGCCAAACGCAAAGCTTTAAAAGAAGCAGGTGATTGGGAAGGTTTGCAGAAATTGCCAAAAAACGCTTCTCCCGTACGTTTGCACAACCGTTGCAAGCTTACCGGAAGACCAAGAGGGTATATGAGAACCTTTGGGATCTCACGTGTTACCTTCCGCGAGATGGCCAACCAGGGCCTAATTCCAGGAGTGCGTAAAGCTTCTTGGTAAAAGTATAGGCGCGATGTGCATTCGCGTCTGGACAGGAGATGCATCGCATCACTATATATAATAAGAATATTAATTGGTCGCAGGTTTGTTCCGAAAAACGGGCGAAAACCACTTCCGCAAATAACCATAAATGAATACAGATCCAATCTCAGATTATCTAACACGGATTAGAAATGCTGCAAAAGCTGGGCATCGCGTAGTAGAGATTCCAGCATCAAATCTTAAAAAAGAGATCACCAAGATCCTTTTTGATCAAGGCTACATTTTGAGCTACAAATTTGATGACGAAGTAAACCACCAAGGTGTCATCAAAATAGCCTTAAAGTATGACAAGCTTACCAAAGAGCCTGTTATCAAGAAAATTCAAAGAATAAGTAAACCCGGTTTACGTAAATATTCAGGATCTGCTGATCTTCCTCGTGTGCTTAATGGCCTTGGTATTGCAATAGTTTCAACTTCTTCTGGAGTTATGACTGGCAAGCAGGCAAAAGCCGAGAATGTTGGTGGTGAAGTTTTGTGTTACGTTTACTAAAAAATAGACAAAGAAATGTCAAGAATAGGTAAAAACCCGGTATCGATCCCACAAGGAGTTACAGTTGACGTTAAAGACAACGTAATTACCGTAAAAGGAAAATTAGGCGAGCTTACTCAGGAATATTCTGATGTAGCCGTGAAAGTAGAAGATGGCCACGTAATTGTGGAGCGACCTTCCGATTCAAAGAACCATGTAGCAAAACACGGTCTTTATAGAGCTCTTATCAATAATATGGTAATAGGAGTAAGCACTGGATGGAGCAAGGATCTTGAATTGGTAGGAGTTGGTTTTCGTGCCAGCAACCAAGGTCAAAAATTGGATCTTGCCCTAGGGTTCTCGCATAACATCGTAATGGACATCGCGCCAGAAGTAAAAATTGAAACAGTTTCTGATAAGGGTAAAAACCCAATCGTGAAACTTACTTCGCATGACAAGCAATTGGTTGGACAAGTTGCCGCCAAAATCCGTAGCTTCCGTACCCCAGAACCTTACAAAGGAAAAGGTATTAAATTCGTTGGAGAACAAGTAAGAAGAAAAGCAGGAAAATCTGCATAAAAATATTTAGGGATTATCTGTGGAACTTGTTTCTTCTATAAAATCCCTAAAACCTAATATCTAGAACATGGCATTATCAAAGTACGAAAGAAGAGCACGCCTGCGAATGAGAATAAGGAAAAATGTGGAAGGGACCGAAAGTCGTCCGCGTTTGGCTGTTTTCAGAAGCAATAAGGAAATTTACGCTCAAATTATAGACGATGTAACCGGCAATACTATTACCGCTGCATCTTCAAGGGATAAGGATATTGACGCCTCAAATCTTAATAAGAGCGAGGTTGCAAAAATGGTAGGAAAATCCGTGGCAGAAAAGGCCATTAAGGCAGGTGTGGAAACCATCGCCTTTGACAGAGGAGGTTACCTATATCACGGAAGAGTAAAATCATTAGCTGAAGGTGCACGCGAAGGTGGCCTTAAATTCTAAGCATTATTATGTATCAAGATTATAAAAACGTAGAATTAGTAAAACCAGGAGGACTTGAACTTAAAGACCGATTGGTTGGTGTACAACGTGTAACCAAAGTTACCAAGGGTGGTAGAGCTTTTGGATTTTCAGCTATTGTAGTTGTTGGGGACGAAAAAGGTGTGGTAGGACAAGGTCTTGGAAAATCCAAGGATGTTGCCAGCGCAATCGCAAAGGCCATTGAGGACGCTAAGAAAAACCTTATCCGTATCCCTTTGAACAAAGTTACCGTTCCACACGAGCAAAAAGGTAAATATGCCGGTGCCCGAGTAAACCTTATTCCGGCTGCCCCTGGTACAGGAGTAATTGCTGGAGGTGCTGTACGTGCGGTATTGGAATCTCTTGGAGTGCATGATGTATTGTCAAAATCCCAAGGATCATCAAATCCTCATAACGTAGTAAAAGCTACCTTTGATGCACTTTTGCAAATGCGAAGCGCACAGACCATTGCTGACCAACGTGGGATTTCACTCGACAAAGTTTTCAACGGTTAATAATATAACGAGATGGCAAAAATTAGAGTAACAAAGGTTAAAAGCGTAATTAAGCGCCCGAAAACCCAAAAACGAATCATGGAATCCCTAGGTCTTAACAAAATGGGACAGACTGTGGAGCATGAGGATACACCAAGCATTCTTGGTATGATCAATAAAGTTAATCACTTGGTTTCTGTTGAAACCGTATAAGGAACACGAAAAATGGATTTAAGTAACTTACACCCCGCCGAAGGATCGGTGAAAAATAAAGGCAAGCGAGTAGGTCGCGGACAAGGCTCCGGAAAAGGTGGTACAGCCGCCCGTGGACATAAAGGAGCAAAATCACGTTCTGGATATTCCAAGAAAGTTGGATTTGAAGGAGGGCAAATGCCACTTCAACGTCGTGTGCCAAAATTCGGTTTTACCAATATCAACCGTAAAGAGTACAAAGGAATCAATATCGATACTTTGCAACAATTGGTAGATGACAAAGTAATTAGCGATTCAGTAAACTTTGAAACCTTAATAGGTTTGGGTCTTGCTGGAAAGAATGAAATGGTGAAGATATTAGGAAGAGGAGAAATCAACGCTAAACTAAAAGTATCGGCTCATAAATTTACTGCTTCTGCTAAAGCAGCGATTGAAGCAGCAGGTGGAGAAGCAATAACATTGTAATAAGGATAGAGATGAAATTTATCGAAACCTTAAAAAATGTTTGGAAAATCGAGGAGCTCCGCAATCGCATCATGCTTACCTTGGGTTTGTTGTTGGTGTATCGCTTTGGTGCCCAAGTAGTACTACCGGGTATTGATGCCGATATGTTGGCCTCATTCGCCGGAAAATTTGATTCCGGAGGACTTACTGGATTGTTGAACGCATTTACGGGAGGGGCTTTTGCCAATGCTTCCGTTTTTGCGCTGGGTATAATGCCATACATTTCGGCATCCATTGTAGTGCAATTGATGCAAATTGCAGTTCCGTATCTTCAAAAACTTCAAAAAGAAGGAGAGAGTGGACGAAAAAAGATCAATCAGATTACACGTTGGCTAACCATCGGTATCTGTTTGGTTCAGGCACCTAGCTATCTTGCCGGTCTTCCCGCAATGGGAGTGCCAGCAGAGGCATTTGTAATGGGGCAAAGTGCTATGTTCTATATTTCATCTGTGATTATTCTTGTTACTGGTACCATTTTTGCAATGTGGCTAGGTGAAAAAATCACTGATAAAGGTATCGGGAATGGTATTTCAATCCTTATTATGGTGGGTATCATTGCTCGTTTACCACAGGCTTTCGCTCAGGAATTCGTTTCAAGGGTGATCGATTCAACCGGTGGGATGATCCTTATCTTGATCGAGTTGGCAATCTGGTTCGTAATTATATTGTTGGCAGTAATGCTGGTAATGGCGGTACGTAAAATACCGGTACAATATGCACGTAGAACTGCCAGCGGGGGATATGAAAAGAATATATTCGGGGCACGACAGTTTATTCCGTTAAAGCTTAATGCTTCTGGGGTAATGCCTATCATATTTGCCCAGGCAATTATGTTTGTGCCATCAACAGTTGCTAGTCTTTCTGAGGGAGATATGGCACAGAGGATACAAGCTACCTTTAGCGATATTTTTGGATTCTGGTATAACTTGGTATTTGCCTTGCTTATTATTGTGTTCACGTATTTCTATACTGCGATTACCGTTCCTACCAATAAAATGGCAGACGACTTAAAGCGTAGTGGTGGATTTATTCCTGGCATTAAACCAGGAAGTCAAACAGGTGAATACTTGGATAAGATAATGTCTCAAATTACCCTTCCGGGTTCCATTTTCCTTGCCCTTATCGCCATTTTCCCGGCCATTGTGGTTAAGGTAATGGATGTGCAACAAGGGTGGGCATTGTTTTACGGAGGTACATCACTGCTTATTATGGTAGGTGTGGCAATAGACACTATGCAACAGGTTAATTCATACTTGTTGAACCGCCATTATGATGGTTTGATGAAGAGTGGTAAAAACAGAAAAGCAGTAGCTTAAAAGAACCGGTATTCGTTAGAAATGTAGGTGTAGGAAAAACCACCAACTACCGACTACCAACTAAAGACTAATAGAAAATGGCTAAACAAAACGCAATTGAGCAAGATGGAAGCATAGTTGAAGCATTATCCAATGCGATGTTTCGTGTGGAATTGGAAAACGGTCACATTGTGACTGCGCACATATCAGGCAAGATGCGTATGCACTATATCAAATTGTTGCCAGGTGATAAAGTTAAGCTCGAAATGAGCCCATACGATTTGACCAAGGCGAGAATTACCTATAGATATTAATACAATGTGCCTTGAGCTCATTAAATTCCAAACCCAAAAGAGATGAAATCCCAGGATTCCATTTCACCTTTAAAAATTAAATAGCAAGGAGAGATGAAAGTAAGAGCATCCGTTAAAAAAAGAAGTGCTGACTGCAAGATCGTACGCAGAAAAGGCAGATTATATGTAATTAACAAAAAGAACCCAAAGTTCAAACAAAGACAAGGATAAGTTATGGCAAGAATCGCAGGTGTAGATATCCCAAAACACAAAAGGGGTGTAATCGCGTTAACGTATATCTTCGGGATCGGTAAAAGCCGTGCCCTGGATATTCTAAAAAAAGCCGGAGTTGACGAAGACAAAAAAGTTAACGAGTGGAACGATGATGAAATCGGTGCCATCCGTGACGCGGTAGGGTCTTTCAAAATCGAAGGTGAATTACGTAGTGAAGTTCAATTGAGCATTAAACGCTTAATGGATATTGGATGTTACAGAGGTATTCGTCACAGATCGGGTCTTCCATTGAGAGGACAACGAACCAAGAATAACTCTCGTACTAGAAAAGGAAGACGTAAAACAGTCGCTAACAAGAAAAAAGTGACTAAATAAAACCTAAGGTAATGGCAAAGACAAGTCAAAAAACTACTAAAGCAGTTAAAAAACGCAAGGTTAATGTTGAGGCAACCGGAGAGGCGCATATCAATGCTTCCTTCAACAACATTATCGTTTCGTTGACAAATAAAAATGGAGATGTGATCTCTTGGTCCTCCGCCGGTAAAATGGGCTTCCGCGGATCAAAGAAAAACACTCCTTATGCAGCCCAATTGGCGTCCGAAGATTGTGCAAAAGTTGCACATGATGCTGGTTTGCGCAAAGTGAAGGTTTACGTTAAAGGTCCAGGTAATGGACGAGAATCGGCTATTAGATCGATACATAATGCTGGTATCGAAGTTACCGAGATCATAGACGTTACCCCAATGCCGCACAACGGCTGTCGCCCTCCAAAGCGTCGTAGAGTTTAACGATGTACGATATACGATTTACGGCTGTAGATTTCCTTCATTCGTAAATCGTATAATCGTTAATTGTATTTCAAAAATCAATAAATATCAACTGAAGAATTACGGAAACTAGAGGATAGCATAAGACCTTAATTTAGTTTCCCTTCAAAACCTTAAATTAGAAATGGCAAGATATACTGGTCCAAAAACAAAAATCGCCCGTAAGTTTGGCGAAGCAATCTTCGGAGACGACAAATCTTTCGAGAAAAGAAATTACCCTCCAGGGCAACACGGTAACGCCCGTCGTCGTGGAAAGAAATCAGAATACGCGATTCAGCTTACCGAAAAGCAAAAAACAAAATACATTTACGGTATCTTGGAGCGTCAGTTCAGAAACATGTTTAAAAAAGCAAACGCGGCCCCAGGGATAACCGGTTCCGTATTGCTTCAAATGTGCGAATCACGTTTGGATAACGTAGTGTACCGCATGGGGATTTCCCCAAGCCGCTCTGGTGCAAGACAATTGGTTTCCCACTGTCACATTACCGTAAACGGAAATAAAGTAAACATTCCGTCCTACCAATTGAGGGCAGGTGATGTTGTAGGAGTGAGAGAGAAGTCAAAGTCTCTTGAAGCTATCAACAATTCATTGGCAAACTCCAATAGCGTTTACGAATGGATTACTTGGAACTCGGAGAAAAAGGAAGGTACTTTTGTATCGGTTCCTGAGCGTATCCAAATTCCAGAAAACATCAACGAACAGTTGATCGTTGAATTATATTCTAAATAACAAAAACACAGAAAGTCAATTATGGCAATATTTAGTTTTCAGAAGCCTGATAAAGTTATAATGGTAAATTCCACCAACTTCGAAGGGAAATTTGAATTTCGACCTTTGGAGCCCGGATATGGACTTACTATTGGTAACGCATTAAGACGCGTACTGCTTTCCTCTTTGGAAGGATTCGCCATTACTTCGGTCCGCATCGAAGGTGTGGATCACGAATTCTCGACCATTGCTGGAGTAGTTGAGGATGTTACCGAAATTATTTTGAACCTAAAGCAAGTTCGTTTCAAAAGACAAATCGATGAAATAGATAACGAAACCGTTACTATTTCCGTGTCCGGAAAAGAGCAGTTGAAAGCTGGAGATTTCCAAAAATTTATTTCAGGTTTCCAAGTTTTGAACCCAGATTTGGTACTTTGTAATATGGACCCAAAAGTGAATCTTAATTTTGAGATCACTATTGAAAAAGGGCGTGGCTATATTCCTGCAGAGGAAAACAAAAAAGCCAACGCACCTTTGGGAACCATCTTTATGGATTCCATCTATACGCCCATCAAGAATGTGAAGTACAGTATTGAAAACTTCCGTGTTGAGCAGAAAACCGATTACGAAAAATTGGTGTTCGAAATCCAGACCGATGGTTCTATCCATCCAAAGGACGCTCTTACCGAGGCTGCAAAAACTTTGATCCACCACTTTATGCTCTTCAGCGATGAGCGCATCACTTTGGAGGCAGATGAAATTGCACAGACTGAGACTTATGATGAAGAATCCCTTCACATGCGTCAATTGCTTAAAACCAAATTAGTGGATATGGATCTTTCCGTTCGTGCACTAAATTGCCTAAAAGCTGCCGAAGTTGATACCTTGGGCGACCTGGTTTCCTTCAACAAAAATGACCTGATGAAGTTCCGCAACTTTGGGAAGAAATCACTTACCGAGCTCGAAGAGCTTGTAAACGTGAAAGGCCTAAACTTCGGAATGGATTTGGCAAAATATAAATTAGATAAAGACTAGAACAGACTTGAGACTTTAGACGTGAGACATTAGACTTTTTAATCTCATTTCTCACGTCTTATATCTCAAACCTGCCTGCAGGCAGGAAAGTCTGTAGTAATTAATCCATCATAGTTTGCTCTCCCGAAAGCTATCGGGATGTGGTAGCAAGATGATGAAATCAAAAATGTCATGAGACACGGAAAAAAAATAAATCACTTAGGTAGAAAAACCGCCCACAGACATTCAATGTTGGCCAACATGGCCAGTTCATTGATAGAACACAAAAGAATCAACACCACTGTAGCAAAAGCAAAAGCTTTGAAACAATTTGTTGAGCCATTAGTAACCAAGTCCAAAGAAGACACCACTCATAACCGTCGTTTGGTTATGGCGAAATTGCGTCAAAAAGATGCTGTGGCCGAACTTTTTAGAACTGTTGCCCCAAAAGTTGGGGATCGTCCAGGAGGTTATACCCGTATCATTAAATTAGGTAATCGTCTTGGGGATAACGCGGATATGGCAATGATAGAGCTTGTTGACTTCAACGAACTTTACAATGCTGGCAAAGCTACCAAAAAGAAAACTACACGAAGAAGTCGACGTGGTTCAGGTTCTGGATCTGAAAGCACTCAGACTACAGCTGCCAAAACCGCTCCAGCAAAATCTACCCAAAAGGCAGACGGAGCTGAAAAGGAAGCGAAGAAAGAAGAGGAATAAATGAATTCATATTCATTATCTAACAAAGGGATAAGCGTTTTCGTTTATCCCTTTTTTTTATGCTATTTTTGCAACGATTTTAAAAAATGCAGTGTATTGATGCACAAGGTTGGTGCCTGCACAACGAATTTGGAACGTGAAACCCTGATAAAATGAATTACCAAACACGAAAAAAAGCGATTATTTTACTGGCCGATGGTACCATCTTCTACGGAAAAGCCGTGGGGAACAAAGAAGGATCCGCCTTTGGAGAAGTGTGTTTTAACACTGGAATGACAGGATATGAAGAAATCTTCACCGATCCTTCCTATCATGGACAAATTATGGTTGCTACCAGTGCCCACATTGGAAATTATGGCGTAAGCAATGATGAAATAGAATCGGAGGGAATTAAAATTTCCGGTTTGGTTGTGCGAAATTTCAGTTATCATTATTCACGGGACGCCGCCGACGGTTCTTTGGAGGAATTCCTGGATAAAAATAATCTTATCGCCATCAGCGACGTGGACACGAGAGCATTGGTGAATTACATTCGCGATAACGGAGCAATGAATGCAGTGATATCCACAGACGTTGATAATATCGATGAATTAAAAAAGCAATTGGCAACCATTCCAAATATGGAAGGTCTTGAACTTGCCTCCAAGGTATCAACCAAGGAGCCTTATTTCTATGGAGATGAAAATGCAAAATATAAAATATCGGCCCTGGATTTAGGAATCAAGAAAAATATCCTTCGTCGATTGGAGGAAAGGGATTGTTATATCAAGGTTTTCCCATATGATGCTACTTTTGATGACATGGAATCTTTCAAACCGGATGGTTACTTTATTTCAAATGGTCCTGGTGATCCCGAGCCATTAACCAGCGCAATTGATGTAGTAAAAACTATTTTGGACAAAGAAGTTCCTATGTTCGGAATCTGTTTGGGACATCAAATGTTGGCTTTGGCCAATGGAGTTTCCACGTACAAAATGCGTAACGGCCATAGAGGAATAAACCATCCAATAATGAACTTGATTACAGGCAAAGGAGAAATTACCTCACAAAATCATGGATTTGCCATTAATCGGGAGGAAGCCGAGGCAAATCCCAATTTGGAAATTACACATATTCATCTAAACGATCAGACTGCTGCGGGCATCCGAATGAAAAATAAGCCGGCATTTTCAGTGCAATATCATCCTGAAGCCAGCCCAGGACCCCATGATGCAACTTATTTATTTGATCAGTTTATAGAAAGTATCGAGAAACATAAACTTCAAAAAGCCTAAAAGAATATTTCCTGATTTTGCATCACTTTTAAATCCAGGTTTCAAATAGTAGGCAAAAATCCAGGTTTTTCAACTAACAACTAATTCGATTATTATGAGCATTATCATCAACATCCACGCCCGACAAATCTTTGATTCCCGTGGAAATCCTACGGTAGAAGTGGATGTGACCACCGAAAATGGGTTTATGGGGAGAGCGGCTGTTCCTTCCGGAGCATCCACAGGGGAGCACGAAGCCGTGGAACTGCGGGACGGTGGAAAAGCATATATGGGTAAGGGCGTTTTAAAAGCCGTGCAGAATGTGAATGAAAAAATTGCCGAGGCCCTTTTAGGGGTTTCTGTTTTTGAACAGGAACTTATCGATAAAATTATGATCGATCTGGATGGTTCCAAAAATAAATCCAAATTGGGCGCCAACGCTATTTTGGGAGTTTCGTTGGCCTGTGCCAAAGCTGCCGCTAACGAGTTGGGAATGCCATTATACCGGTATGTTGGTGGGGTAAGTGCGAAAACGCTCCCAGTGCCAATGATGAATATTATCAATGGTGGTTCGCATAGTGATGCCCCTATTGCTTTCCAGGAATTTATGGTAATGCCGGTGAAAGCAAAAAATTTTACCCACGCTATGCAGATGGGGTCCGAAATATTTCACAATCTTAAAAAAGTATTGCACGACCGAGGTCTAAGTACTGCCGTGGGTGATGAAGGGGGATTTGCTCCCACCTTAGAAGGTACCGAAGACGCTTTGGATACCATTGCAAAAGCCACAAAAAAAGCGGGATATGCATTGGGGGATGATGTGATGATTGCCTTGGACTGTGCCGCTGCGGAATTTTATGTAAATAAAAAGTATGATTATACCAAGTTCGAAGGAGATAAAGGCAAGGTTCGATCTTCTCAGGAACAAGCGGACTATCTGGCCCTATTATGCGAGAAATACCCAATAATCTCTATAGAAGATGGGATGGATGAAAACGACTGGGAAGGCTGGAAATACCTTACCGATAAAATTGGGAATAAAGTTCAATTGGTGGGCGATGATCTTTTTGTGACCAACGTGGAAAGACTTTCAAGGGGTATATCCGAAAAAATAGCCAATTCGATATTGATTAAAGTGAACCAAATAGGCACTTTGACCGAAACCATTGCCGCTGTAAATATGGCCCATAATGCCGGATATACTTCGGTTATGTCGCACAGGAGTGGGGAAACAGAAGATAACACTATAGCAGACCTTGCTGTGGCGCTTAATTGTGGACAGATAAAAACCGGATCGGCTTCCCGAAGTGATAGGATGGCAAAATACAATCAGTTGTTGCGCATAGAAGAAGAACTTGGCGACGTGGCATATTTTCCCCAGAGAAATGCTTTTAAAGTATAGATCATTTTATAAGTCAAAATTGTAAAACAACTGTTTTTACTTGACCGTTTTCAATCACTAATTGGTTAATTCCATTGTTTTTTAACCTAACTTATGGACTGTGTTGTTAAAATAATCGGGTTGAATTTTGTACTTTAGCAATTCAGACCAAAATAAAAAATACGAGATATATGGCAAAGATTGCAACCCTTGAAATTGAGGGCAAAAAATATGAGTTTCCGGTTATAGAAGGAACTGAAAATGAATTAGGAATAGACATAAATACACTTCGATCCATCACCAATGGGGTTGTTACTTTAGACCCGGGATTTAAAAATACCGGCTCTTGCGAAAGTGCCATAACGTTCTTAAACGGTGAAAAGGGGATTCTTCGGTATAGAGGTTACTCGATTGAAGAATTGGCAGAAAAGGCCAATTTCCTTGAAGTATGCTATCTTCTAATATTTGGTGAATTGCCCACCAAGGATCAACTGAATAAATTTCACAATGATATAAAAGCACAGTCTCAAGTAGATGAGGATGTAAAAAAGATTTTGGACGGTTTCCCAAAATCCGCCCATCCTATGGGTGTTCTTTCTTCCCTAACTTCGGCTTTGGTTGCGTTTAATCCCTCCTCCGTAAATGTGGATAGCGAAGAGGATATGTACAAGGCTATTGTCAAAATATTGGCAAAATTCCCGGTATTGGCCGCTTGGGCATATAGAAAACGAATGGGACTTCCCTTGGATTACGGGGACGATTCGTTAGGCTATGTGGAGAACTTCTTGAAAATGATGTTCAGAAAGCCGAATGGAGAATATAAAACCAATAAAACCGTCTTGGAAGCATTGGATAAATTACTCATCCTACATGCCGATCACGAACAAAATTGCTCAACATCCACAGTTCGCATGGTAGGCAGTTCGCATGCTGGGCTTTTTATCTCCATTTCTGCGGGTATCGCTGCATTATGGGGTCCGCTTCATGGAGGAGCCAACCAAGCGGTGATCGAAATGCTGGAAGCTATCAAAGAAGATGGTGGGGATACCAATAAGTACATGGCAAAAGCTAAAGATAAAGATGATCCGTTCCGCTTGATGGGCTTCGGACATAGGGTATATAAAAACTTTGATCCGCGCGCGAAAATTATTAAAAAGGCGGCTGACAGTTTGTTGGACGATCTGGGAATTGAGGATGACGTTCTGGATATTGCAAAAGCGTTGGAAAAGGAAGCTCTGGAAGATTCATACTTTGTAGACAGAAAACTTTATCCTAACGTTGATTTCTATTCTGGTATCATTTACCGAGCACTAGGAATTCCTGTAGAAATGTTTACAGCCATGTTTGCGCTGGGTCGTTTGCCAGGTTGGATTGCCCAATGGAGAGAAATGCGTCTTAACAAAGAGCCAATAGGGCGTCCGCGTCAAATTTATGTGGGTAAGACCTTAAGAGAGTTTGTTCCCATTGAAAACAGATAACTATCTAAATTGAAATATTTTAAAGCACTTCCTTTTTGAAGTGCTTTTTTATGCCTTTTCTTATGTTGAAGCTAAACATTAATGACGAAATATCCCGCTTAAGAGCAGTAGTTCTGGGCAGGGCCGATAGCAATGGGCCTGTTCCCAAATTGGAAGACGCCTATGACCCAAAATCTGCCCAACATATTAAGGCTGGTACATATCCCAAGGATGAAGATATGGTGAAGGAAATGGACGCGGTGGCAGATGTGCTCAAAAAATACGATGTCCAAGTTTATCGTCCAGAATCCATTAAAGACTATAACCAAATATTTTGTAGGGATATCGCTTTTGTTATTGAAGACAAATTTATACGTGCAAATATTCTTGATGATAGAAATAAAGAAATAGACGCTATCCACTCGGTTATAGAACAGATAGATCCTTCAAAAATAATTGAATTTCCAGCAGATGCCCATATAGAAGGGGGAGATGTAATGCCTTGGGGCGATTATATATTTGTTGGCACCTATTCTGGCGAAGATTATTCCAAATACATCACCGCAAGGACCAATATGAAAGGGGTAGAGCATCTGCAAAAACTATTTCCTCATAAAAAGGTAAAATCGTTTAACCTACGGAAGAGTAATACAGTAGCAGAAGATAATGCCCTGCACCTGGACTGTTGTTTTCAGCCTTTGGGGATGGGCAAAGCTATTATCCATAAGGAAGGCTTTTTAGTAAAAGAGGAATACGAATGGCTAGTGAACTTTTTTGGAATGGAAAACTGTTTTCACATCACCAAGCGCGAAATGTACGATATGAACAGCAATATCTTTTCCATTTCTCCAGAGGTGGTTATTTCAGAAAAAAACTTCACTCGTCTTAATGCTTGGCTGCGTGAACAAGGCTTTACGGTGGAAGAAGTTCCCTATGCCGAAATAGCAAAACAGGAAGGACTGCTGCGGTGCAGCACTATGCCTTTGATAAGAGATTAATCTTGCTTTAGGTTAGATGCATAATTTTGGCAACACATGATGTTGCCATTTTTTTTTACAATATTATGCTCCATAGTTTATGCAGGTCAATTACTCTTTTGGTTCTGGTTTCTAATGGCTGAGTTCACATCGCCATAGGATTTTCAAAATAGTTTTCCGTTAACAATCAATCATTTAAATGATTATAAATGACTTTTTTGTTTAAATTTTACGGAAAGGATCTCTTTTTTTGTTAATTCGATTTAAAAATAAAAAAAAAGTTATATATTTGCCTCGGTTTATTAAAGAAATCAAATTCTTCCCCACTGCTATATAAACCCGCGTATTACTTGTTAAATCCCCATTAGCAAGAAAAATAAACATCCCCTTATCAGTGGTTTTTAATTTGAAATTGGAAATCGCGATAAAATTTTTCCCGCTTATTTTATTGTTTGTTTTAAAGATTTCTAACTATCAAATTTTTTATCAATGAAAAAAATTATTCTTTCCATTGTAGTGGCTTTTATGGCTATTACAATTAACGCGCAAAGATCCGCGGATTCTTTTAAAAACGTTTCACCAGAGGAACAAAGTCGGGTACAGCAAAATTTACGCGAGGCAGTCACTAATGGGGCCGTAAATAACAGAACAATGAATGCTGTTTATGTGGGCTCTTTCAATGTCAATGATGGTCCCTACTGGGGAACCGCTCCTATGGTGTATAGTGGTTTAGAAGCTGCTGCCTTACTTTTCGGCGGTAGTCCATCAGATTATGCTATTTCCACTAATCCCAATACAACTGATGCGTCTACAATTACCCATACAGCATGGGCTTCCATTTATGGGGTGGGAGGATGTCACGAGGTTAGTGAGGATTACTCATTGGGAGATGAGGGAATTTATAATACTTATGGACACGTATCGGCTTACATTCAGGATAACTGTTTTGATGGTTCCCCTAGTTATGTTTGGAGAATACAGGATTCCAATCAATTTATCACTACGTGGCAAACTACAGTCGCCAATGAAAGCATAACCATACCTACCGTCGGTTCAGGATACAGCTATAGTGTGGAATGGGGAGACGGAAGTGTGGATGCTGGAATAACCACCAATGCTACGCACTTTTATACAACAGCTGGTGTTTATACGGTAAAAATTAGTGGAGATTTTCCGCGCATTTTCTTCAATAACAGCGGCGATAGATTAAAAATTAAATCCATCGAGCAGTGGGGGAATATAAGTTGGAGCTCTATGAACGGTGCTTTTGCTGGTTGCGAGCAATTGGTAAGCAACGCTATGGACCTTCCAAATCTTACTGCCGTAACAGATATGTACGGAATGTTTGCTTTTGCGAGAAAATTTAAAGGAGATGCAAACATCAACAATTGGAACGTGGGCAATGTTACCAATATGTACGGAATGTTTGCAGGAGCTTCCGAATTTAACGCCGATATCAATGGGTGGAATGTGGGCAATGTGACCAATATGGAAAACATGTTCAATGGAGCTTCCGAATTTAACAAGGATTTGAATAGTTGGAACGTTGAGAACGTGACAAATATGGCCTCTATGTTCCTAACGGCTATGAAGTTCAATGGTGCTATTGGTGACTGGAATGTTGGAAATGTAACTACTATGAATTCTATGTTCGGCCACGCCAACAACTTCAATCAGGCAATTGGAAATTGGGACGTAAGCAATGTAACCGATATGCACGGAATGTTTGGATATGCAAGAATGTTCAATCAGGAGATTGGAAATTGGAATGTAAGCAATGTTACAACTATGTACGGTATGTTCGGCGCAGCTTCTTTATTTAACGGCAACATCGGAAACTGGAACGTGGCGAATGTTACCAATATGGAAAATATGTTCAATGGAGCTACGGTATTTAATCAAGATCTAGGAAATTGGAATGTTGCAAATGTCACCAATATGAACAGAATGTTCAGCACTGCCATGAGGTTTAACCAAGACATTGGCAATTGGAACGTTGGGAAGGTTATCAAAATGAATTCTATGTTTTACCACGCTAACAGATTCGATCAGAACCTAGGAAACTGGAACGTGAGCAAGGTTAATGATATGACAAATATGTTCAAGAATGTCGATCTGTCAACCGAAAATTACGATTCACTATTAATGGGATGGAGTGCGCTGCCTTTAAAGAACAACGTTAAGTTCAACGGCGGAAAGAGCAAATATTGCGCAGGAGATTTGGCTCGGGCCTCTATAATTTCCAATTTTAACTGGACTATCACAGATGGCGGAACCAACTGTGAAGCTCCGGAAACAGGAATTAGACAAACTCTAAATGACACTGGCTATACTTTATATCCAAATCCAATGAATAATACAATGAACGTGTCCAACTACAGCAATTCGTTGGTGGAGCGTGTATCCATTTATGATGTTATGGGAAGGTTGATACAATCTGTAGATCTTAATGATATAGCTTCTGAAATTAGTATTGATGTATCTTCTTTGTCCAAAGCTACTTATATGGTAGTGATTGACGGGCAAGCGGGCCGCACCACGAAAATGATGATAAAAAATTAATCGTAACAAGCTTAATTTTCATAAACCCTCCTTTCTCTTTTGAAGGGAGGGTTTTTTAATTGGACATTGCGTAAAGAAAAATCCCTTCTAGAGTCCTGCTAGACGCCTCCTAGACTTTCCTAGACTTTCCTAGACTTGTCCTAGATTTGGCCTAGATTTGATATGGGGTTTCTATAGGTATTCTTAGGGGGAACTAAGCTTTAAGTTGGGCTGGATAATGTATGAAACGCTATGGAAATGGAAAGCCACGGTCCCTTTTTTGTTATTTATTCCGCAATTTTGAGCTGGGTTCAAGTTCTTCATAAAACAACAAAACCACACCTGTTGGTGTGGCTTTCTACTATGATCGTGGAGCCGGAGGGATTACAGAAAAAAGTGATCCCTTGGTAACCTGTCCTGCAAATGTGCTCGGTCACCTTCGGGATGGGAAAAACATCCCAGTGTGTTAAAACAAAAGATCTGCTCAAACGAAAATGTTTGGCAGATCTTTAATGTTATAATCCACGTGCCCAAGCACGTTTGATCGTGGAGCCGGAGGGATTCGAACCCTCGTCCAAACAAGCAATTATACTGCTTTCTACATGCTTAGTTTTCATTTGGGTTTTCGTGAGATTGCCGGTCGAAAACTACCAACGCACTCCTTAGCTTCATTTGGGTTTCACGATTTCATCAAAGCCCTAAAATCGCTAGGTTTACTTTTACGAAGCCACTATATCAACCGCCGCAAACCAAGGCCGTTGAGTGACTTCCTGCTTCCCGATCTTATCGGGACGAGGCATACCGTACTATAATTCGGGTTATGCAGCTAGGGCGTAGTTATTCTCGCCGTTTAAAAAGTGTGAAATATGAGATTTACGAGCTGTATCCCAGCGCTCGGCATGCTTACAATACAATTAGACCCGCTGTCAAAACCAGTCGGCCCCATTGGAAAGGGAAAAATTTATCCCCAAATATCATATGGGTTATAGCGTGCCCCTAAGTCGGGTCGGGCTTTCTTCGCTACACGGTAGCGTACTCAATCCCTCACGCGGGCACAAAGATACAGGAAAAATATATATCTTTGCGACCCACATCTTTTCAAAAATTATACCAAATGACAATAACCTTTGTACTTATCAAAGAACGTAAAAATCCACCTGATAGACGTGTCGTTTTTTCACCCAAAAAATGTAAGGAAGTAATCGCAAGATTTCCCGATGCCCGAATAATTGTCGAGTCCTCGGATATCCGTACATTTCCCGATGAGGAATATCGGGAGGCGGGCTTTGAAGTTGTAGAGGATATTTCGCAGGCCGATGTGATGCTTGGTGTAAAGGAAGTTCCCGTGGATGCTTTAATCCCGAATAAAAAATACTTTTTCTTTAGCCACACCATTAAAAAACAACCCTATAATCGAAAGCTTCTTCAGTCTGTGTTGGAGAAAAAGATCGAATTGTTTGATCATGAGACTATCGTCAATGAAAGCAATCACCGGCTTATCGGATTTGGTTATTATGCAGGATTGGTAGGTGCCTATAACGGCATTCGGGGTCTAGGTCTTCGTGATTCTCTTTTCTATTTACCCAAAGTAGAGCACTTGCACAATCTGGAAGAGGTAAAGGAAGAATTGAACAAAATAACGCTTCCCGCGATCAAAATCGTGCTTTCGGGATCTGGAAAGGTTACGAGAGGGGCGAAGGAAATTTTGGACCATTTGAAAATCCAAGAACTTTCGACCCAGGAATACCTTGCTTCCGATCGTTTTGATTATCCCGTTTATTGTGTAATCAAAGTGGGAGATTACAACAAAAGAAAAGATGGGGGAATGTTTGATAAACAGGAATTTTATGCCGATCCCTCCAGTTATGAAAGTGACTTTTTTAAATTTGCCCGTACCAGTGATATGTTTATTGCCGGCCACTTTTTTGGTGATGGAGCACCGTACCTGTTTACGCGTGCCGATGCTAAAATGCCAGATTTCAGAATAAATTTTGTATCCGATATATCCTGCGATGTGGATGGTCCTGTGGCTAGCACTTTGCGTGCCTCTACTATTGCCGAACCTTTTTATGGTTACGATCCCAAAACGGAACAGGAAACTTCCTTAAATGCTGCTGGAGCAATTGGGGTTATGGCAGTGGATAATCTGCCCTGTGAATTGCCAAGGGATGCGAGCCAAGGTTTTGGCGATATGTTCTTGGAAAACGTAATTCCCGCTTTTTTTGATGGCGACAAAAATGGAATCTTAAAGCGTGCCCAAATGACAACAGCAGAAGGGCAATTGGCGCCGCGTTTTGAATACCTTCGCGAGTACGTGAAAGAGGATTCCAAAAAGTTGATATCTCCGGAGTCCAATTAATTTTGATATAAAAACTCTTTTTAATTCCTGTAATAGAATTATGGGAATTTTTTATTAATATACAATTAGAGTTGTTCGATTAATTTGAGATGATCCCTTTAAACTAGACCAATAAAGATTGATGAGTTCCTTAAAAAGACTTTCTTTTTCCATTTGTTCAGGAACAAACCGGAATATCACAACTTGGATAACTTTAAATTTTAAGGGTTTACAATTTCAATGGTTTACGCTTTGATCCTGGCTCCCACCATGGCGGGCAGGCTTGTTCCTTGGGGTGGTGCAGCGTTCTTGATTATTTCCTGGGAAAATACGGGAATTTATGGTGTTTGCTCATAGCCTTCCGATCTGGCTTTGCTCGATCTGCAGTAGCATGCTTAACTCTTTTTGTTTTTGCCGATCAATAAACAATTGGTTTTGTTTACATCATTGTAAATCTGAAAATCAAATTGGCCTGCAAAATTGCTGATCACTCTTTGGGCTAGTTGGTTTTCATCTTCAAGATTTACGCCCAAATTGAAAATAAAACTGCCTCCAGGGGATAGGAGCTTCGAAATATTGGAACAGAATTCTTTTTGGTAAAAGATAGAAGGTACCCGAGCGTCGATAAAAAGATCAATGACAATCAGTTGGAATTTTTTATTGGTGTTTTTCGCATAATGAAAGGCATCCTCCTGGACAATTTTCAAGTTATCCGATTCCATAATACCAAATTCCTCTTTGGCAATTTGTATTACGGTGGGATCCAGTTCCACAGCAACTATATTTCCCTTAAAATTAAAAGAGGATCGAAAGGATTGGATGATGCTTCCGCCACCCATTCCCAAAATCAGGAGATTGTCCACGGAGCCCAGCGATATCCGTTTTAAACCGAATTCCAAAACCTTTTGCAGGGAACCATAGGAATAGTTGGCATTGGCAGAATCCAGAACTTTTTTCCCATTTATGTAGGTAATTTCCAAAATGCCATTGATATCCGAAGAAATCTTTCGGGTAAAGGGCCATAAATAACTTAGGAATTTTTTCATTAAAGCAACAAAATCTTATTTTGAAAAATAGTTCTGTTCAATTCTGAAGTAGGACGTCCTGAAGGTTTTCTAGATAATCGGGTTACTTTTAAACGGCTACTTTTTCACCAATCTCTTTAGCAGGCCTTCCAATCCGTTCAATTTTAGTTCATACATTTCCTGCATCATTCTTCCGAGTTTTCCATCGGGAAAGCCTTTCTGTTTAAACCAAACAAAATAATATTCAGGAATTTCCAAGAGATATTTGCCTTCGTATTTTCCGAAAGGCATTTTGTAATTTGCCAATTCAATCAGGTGATTGGGATCTGGGTTATTTCCAAGGTTCATATTCCTGAAGTTTTTTTGCGATCCGCTTTTCCCACTGAATTTCCTTTTCTGGATTTTGGGAATGATTGGTTTCAAGATCAAATTTTAGCTGCATTGCCTTACGTTGCTCTTCCGCTTGTAGATAAAGGGTTTCAATTTCTATTTTAATATTCTTGGTAAATTTTTTAGTACTCAATCTTTTTCTTAAGATGCGGGCGTGTAGTTCCGAAATATCAAAATGGGTCTGCTCGTGATTTAATATGTGGGGGTTGGTTTTATCGGGAATATACCAGGATTTGTGACGCAAAAAGAAACTTTCTACAGAATATTCCAATTCAACTTTATTGTTCTGCGTTGAATATGAATATTCAAAGTTTATACCGGTAGCAGTACTTGCGGCAAATTGTGAAGAGATGGGAGGTGAGCCTCGAAAATCCTTCCAGGAAAGTTTATGGTTTTCCGTCCAAACTATCCTTTGTAAATCTTCCTGAAAATGTAAAAACAAAAAACAGAATGAAATAAAAAGAATTTTCATAATACAACAATATGAAGTGCGCTAAAGGAAGGTTACCAATGTTGATTGATAAACCTACGAAAAATATTTCCCGAACAAGGCTTTGGAAACTATCCCCAATTAAAATCTATCAATTTTTCTATATTCGGATGAAGACTTTGCATTACAGGACAAGTTCGTGCCGTATTTTCGAGAATTTTCCTGGATCTTTCGTCAATTCCAGAAGGCATTTCTAGGATGATTTCTATTTTTGAGATACGCCGTGGATCGGCGGCCATTGTTTTGGTAACCGTTGCTATCGCTCCGTCCATATTTACTCCCATATCCCTTGCCTTGATTCCCATCACGGTGATCATACAATTTGCCAGCCCTGTGGCTACGGTATCGGTGGGAGAAAAGGCTTCCCCTTTGCCCTGATTATCCAATGGGGCGTCGGTAATATATTTGTTCCCGGATTTAATATGTTCGTTCTCAGTACGAAGGTTTCCCAGATATTTTACTTTCGAGGTGCTCATTCTGCTATATCAAATTTAAGGTCCTTGTTCAATTTTAGTATGTATGCAGCTTGGTTGCTATAGCCGTTGTTGCTCTCGTTTTCGTAGCGGAATTTATTCTCCACATAGATGGTTTCCTTTTCTGGAAGAATGGCATCGTAAATATCTTTTTCGGAGGCAAGGCGTAGTAGAACATCATAGGTAACATCAAACCCACGGATGGCAAATCGATTTGGAGCCACACCATATTTGTTTTTATAACTGATAAAGAATGGTTCACTGGCTTCATCTGGAGATGTTCTATTGACAGATGGAAATGTGAAGCCCAATTTTGCCAGACGAACGTTTGATACCTCATGCCATTCGTAGCCATCGTTTTTATTGAGGGTGAAAAGTCGAATTTTATTGCTACTTGGCATGGATGCCAAAACATTCACTACGCTGCTTATTAAAACTGGACTATCCGTTTCCAAGATCACCCAATTTTCCATTCCGTCGGAAATAAGTGGACTGATATTATTTGCTTGAATGTAATCATTTCTGGGCGAAAACGTTTTTGCAGAAGGAAGAGCGGCTGTTATCATTTCCCGCTGTCTCTGTTTTTTTGAATCCGAAATTACAATGATATTTTTTCCTGTTGCATGGCTTTTGATATATTGAATCATTGCCTTTTCCAAAACTGAATTGGTAGGTAGGGTCTGGAAGAGGTTTGGGTTCATCGCCATATCCCGATTGCTCAATGGTGAGAAAACCGGAATCTTCGATTTCTCCAATAATGAAGAGGCTTTTTCCACATTTTTTTGAAGTAATGGTCCAATAACCGCATCTACATTTTTAAACCCTTTTCCGGAAATTATGGAAGAAACGGTACTTTCACTTTTTTCGGTGTCCATTACATCCAGCGTAACAGGAATACCCTGTTCTTTTGCAAATTCCGCTGCCATTAGGGCGCCACTATAAAAATCCAATGCCACACGCAGAGTGGGATCTTTCTTTAACAAATCTTGATTATTCTGGACCGAATCATTTGCTATCTTGGATAAACTAAAGGGTAACATTAGTGCCACGGTTTTCATCCTTTTGTTATCAATATTCTTGGTGAGGTCAATAGTGGAAACATCCTCAGTGGAATGTTTAGCATCATCCTTGGGCAATTTAAGAATCATTCCTTCACGAAGCCCCTCCTTGGCGTATGGATTGAGAGCAATGATCTCATCTTCCGTAAGTCCAAATTTTACTTTTAATCGATAAAATCCTTCCTTTGGCTGTACTTCGTAAAACTGAAAATGTTCGTCGCTTATTTCGGCATTGTCCAATACGGTTTTATCCGGTACGATAATTATAGAGCCAATTTTTAAATCTTCTCCTATTTTTGGGTTAAGGTCTTCCAATTCGGCTATGGAAATTCCATATTTTCTGGCAATGCCGAATTTTGTTTCCTTTGGTTTTACCGTATATTCTTGAGTGCCGGGAGGAATGGAATTTTTACTGTCCTTGGGAGCATTTGCATAATCTTCATTATAAGGGATCATCAATTTCTCCCCGGTTTTCAACCCTCGCGAATAGAGCTCCTTGTTCATTTTTTTAATATCGTCAACACTCACATTATACAGTTGCGCAATGCCGTATAAGGTTTCTTTCTTTTTGACTCGGTGCTCCCGATATTTGGAATTCGTCAAATTACCTATGCTTCCTTTTTTTGCAGGCAGTATAAGGATACTGTTCACCTTTAATCCGTTTTTTGCATCCGGATTGAGATTATAGAGGGTGCTTTCGGAAATGTCGTAATCCTTGGCAATACTGTAGGCAGTTTCGCCTTTCTGCACCGCATGGCTGGTGTATTGCGGCTGTTGGGCGGCCGACCCGCAACTAATGGTCAAGAGGATGAAGAACGAAAAATATAGAAAGAATTTAAGCATAGTATCTTGTATTGGTTAAATCAACTGTACACGGATTTTCCCCAGTGAAAAGTTGAAAGAAGGACTATTCCCACTCTATGGTTGCGGGTGGTTTTGAGCTAATGTCGTACACCACTCTATTAACGCCTTTTACTCGGTTTATTATATGATTACTGATCTCCTGAAGGAATTCATAGGGAAGATTTACCCAATCTGCCGTCATCCCATCAGTGGATTCCACTGCTCTTAATGCCACAACCTTTTCATAGGTTCTTTCGTCACCCATTACACCTACGCTATTTATGGGCAAGAGGATGGCACCTGCCTGCCAAACTTTGTCATACAAATCCCATCGACGCAGTCCATCTATGAATATGGCGTCTACTTCCTGCAAAATACGAACTTTTTCGGCAGTTATTTCCCCGAGAATGCGGATGGCCAGCCCTGGCCCAGGAAAAGGATGTCTTCCCAGCAATTCGGGATCTATGCCCATTTCTTTACCCACGCGTCGCACTTCATCCTTGAATAGCATCCTTAATGGTTCTACTATTTTTAATTTCATAAAATCGGGAAGTCCCCCTACATTATGGTGACTTTTGATGGTCACAGAAGGTCCATTTACCGAAACACTTTCAATAACATCCGGATAAATAGTGCCTTGTGCCAACCAATCCACATCTGTTACTTGATGGGCTTCATCATCAAATACCTCAATAAAGGCTTTTCCGATGGCCTTACGCTTACGTTCTGGATCGATTTCGTTTTTTAGAGCTTCAAGAAAACGTTCGGAGGCGTCCACTCCTTTTACGTTTAATCCCATATCGCGATATTGATGAAGCACGTTATCAAATTCATTTTTACGGAGCAATCCATTATTTACAAAGATACAGTACAGATTTTTACCTATGGCTTTGTTCAAAAGAATTGCCGCCACCGTAGAATCCACTCCGCCACTTAAGCCAAGTACTACCTTGTCATTTCCAATCTGCTCCTGTAGCTGTTGTACGGTTGTTTCTACAAAAGCAGCCGGGGTCCATGATTGTTCAACCCCTGCAATATGAACCAAGAAATTCTCCAGAAGCTGTTTGCCATGAGTGGAATGATAAACCTCGGGGTGAAACTGGATTCCATAGGTTTCTTCCCGTTCCATTTTAAAGGCAGCGTTAGTCACTTCATCCGTACTTGCTAAAAGGATTGCGTGGTCTGGAAGTTTTTCAATAGTATCTCCATGACTCATCCACACGTGCGTGTTTTCAGGGATATTATCGAAAAAAGGTTCTCCTTGTTTAATCATGGAAAGCTTTGCGCGGCCATATTCCCTTCTGTTTGCTGGTTCAACACTGCCACCATTGAAGTTTGCCAGGTATTGTGCCCCATAACAGATTGCCAAAAGAGGTTTATACCCTCTTATTTTTGACAGGTCGGGATGTGGTGCATCTTGAGCACGGACAGAAAATGGACTTCCGGAAAGGATTACCGCTTTATACGAATCTAAATTCTCCGGAACGTTATGGTATGGATGGATCTCGCAATATATGTTAAGTTCCCTTACTCGTCTAGCAATGAGTTGGGTATATTGAGAACCAAAATCTAAAATGAGGACGGTGTTTTGCATAGCCAAAAATACTGTAAATAGTTAAAGTGGGGCAAGGGTTAAAGTGGAAATTATTTTCGGAATTTTTGAGAATCTCATCATCGGTATTTCGAAGTCTATTTAAAGTTGAATAATACTAAACCTTAGATCCAAGGGGTCTAAATTTTGTTTTATCTTTTCAAATAAAGTTTCTCCGCTATCCAGATAAAATTCGGAAAAATTGAAATGACGCTCCTGAAGGCTTTCGCCGGGGAAAAGTTTATTCTGCAGAGCCCTTAGGCGATCCAATTCTGCTGAAAGATTTTTCTTTTGGGCCTTTATCAATCGCTTTTCAAGATTGTCCAAGCCGTTAAGCTGCTTTTTTTCCTGTGCTGCTACAGCTCCCAAAAATGAAGCGTCGGTTTTTTCGGCCAATTTATATAGATCCCTAAATTGATTTTTCAAATATTTGCGTTGCTTGGAAAAATCTATAGCAATTTTGGAAATGTTAAGGGTGTGCCGGGTAATAAGCTCGTGCTGGGGTTGAAAGAGTTCTTCAACGTCCACCTGCATTTTTTTTAATTTCTCCGATAAAATTTTGGGTATCAATAATGCAGAATTTCGCAGCAGCAAGATTGGGAAAGGAATGTCAACTTTATTAAAATAATCCTTTAGTTGAAACCAATAGGCCAATTCTCCGCCACCACCAATATAGCACAAATTAGGAAGTATTACTTCTTGGTATAATGGGCGAAGTAGGGCATTGGGCGAAAATCTTTCAGGATGTTCCTGAAGTTCGGTAAGGATTTCCGATTTTGAAAATGAAATAACGGTTTCATTTACATAAAATACTCCATCTCTTTCTATGATTCTTTGGCGTAAATTTTCCTTTAAATAAAATAAATTGATCTCCCTTGGATGCACCTGTTCCGGAAAACCCAGATTTGTCAATCGCTCTGTGGTTTCTGAGATTATTTTAAAACTTAGTTGTTCCGTAAGTTCCTTTTCAGCGTAGGGAATAAAGCATTTTTTTAAATATTCATCATTTCCATCTACAATAACAAGTCCGTGGTGATAGAATATTTTATTGGCAATATGTCTTGTAGCGTCTGCCAGATTATTGTGATTTAAATATCCGTCGGAAAAATATTCGAGTAGCTTTTTACCATTTTGGCTATTGCCGAATTCTTTTTTCAGTTGTTGTTCTAACTCTTTTAGCCCCTCGGTGGAAAGTTCTCCAACCGCACCAGCAGAGGGTCGGTCCCACGTGATCTTATTTCCAAAAAGATTAAAATGGTTGATTTCCTCAAAATCGTGATCTTCGGTTGCCATCCAATACACCGGAACAAAGTGATAGGAGGGATATTTTTCCTTTAAGGTTTCGCACAAATTTATAGCCGAGAAAATTTTATAAAGAAAATATAAAGGGCCGGTAAATAAATTGAGCTGATGACCTGTTGTTATGGTAAAAGTAGTTTGCTCCTTTATTAAATCAATATTGCTTAAGGTTGATTGGGAAATTGCATTGTCGCCATATTGATACATTATCCGTTTGGCAAGCAATCTCCTGCTCTCCTCTGAAAAACTTTTCTGTTTCTCCAAGATTTGTTCTTGAAAATTTTTCAATGATGGAAAACGATGGTAAAAGGGTTTCAAATTGTCCTTTTCATCCAAATAGTCGCAAATAAGTTTTGAGAAATAACCGGTGTCTTTATAGGAAATGAATTGGGTTGGCATAGGTTCATTGGAAAGTTCAAACAAAAATAACCGTTTTCTCTAGGATTCCTCTTTAAAGATACGTTAATATGAAATTTGTGCCTTATTTTTTCCTACGTTCCTTTTGATACGCAGGAGGGATATTTTAGTATTCCCATTTTGGAATTTATATATCTTTGAAAAATCTCACAAATCCACCACTAATGACCAAAGTTTTCCTTCTCTTATTTGGGATTTTACCCACCCTTATTTTTGCCCAACTTAAATCACCTTCAGAATTTTTAGGATATGAAATCGGAACTCAGTTTACCCGTCACGCCGATGTCATTTCATATTTTGAGCATGTTGCCCATAATTCAGATATGGTCCAATATTTTGATTACGGCAAGACCAATGAAAGACGACGCCTAACCTATGCAGTTGTGTCTTCAAAGGAAAATATTGGAAGTTTGGAGAGTATTCGTACCAATCATCTTAAGAATATCGGCCTTATGGATGGGCGATCTACATCTAACAAAATTGTTATATGGCTTAGTTATAACGTCCATGGCAACGAGGCATCCAGCAGTGAGGCGGCAATGAAAACTATTTACACGCTGATCACCGAACATCCGGATTATTTGAGAAATGTGGTTGTCATTATGGATCCAGATGTTAATCCGGATGGCCGCGATAGATATGTAAACTGGTACAATCAAGTTAAAAGAACACCCTACGATGCCACACCGGAGGCCGTGGAGCATAATGAACCTTGGCCCGGAGGAAGGCCTAACCATTATCTTTTCGATCTTAATCGGGATTGGGTTTGGGCGAGCCAAGTGGAGACCGAGCAACGTCTAAAAATTTATAACCAATGGATGCCGCACATCCACGTAGATTTCCACGAGCAGTATATTAACAATCCATATTATTTTGCACCCGGAGCCGAACCTTATCACGAGATGCTTACTCCTTGGCAACGGGAATTCCAAAATACAATAGGAAAGAACAATGCCAAGCATTTTGATAAAAACGGCTGGCTTTTCTTTACTAGAGAAAGTTTTGATCTTCTTTACCCAAGCTATGGCGACACTTACCCTTTATTTATGGGTGCCATTGGAATGACTTATGAGCAGGCAGGGCATGGACGTGCCGGATTGGGAATTATAAATGGTGAAGATGTGGAACTTACCTTGATAGATCGCGTAGCCCATCATACAACTGCAGGCCTTTCTACTATTGAAATTGCTTCGCAAAATATAGCCCCTTTAAACGAGCATATGAGAGACTTTTTCCAAAAGCACGATTTAAAGTTCAAAAGTTTTGTGTTGAAAGGCAATGCCGACAATATCCAATTTCTGACTGAAATGTTGGACAAACATCAAATTCAATATGGATTTTCTTCGGGAGGTACCGCTAAAGGATATGACTATTCATTGGGAAAAAAGGGATCTATTGATTCGCGCGATGCTTTGGTTGTAAGCACTAACCAACCCAAGGGAAAAATGGTGGAAGTGTTATTTGAACCCCAAACCATTCTTTCTACACCGGTTACCTATGACATTACCGCCTGGAGTTTGCCATATGCTTTTGGTCTTGATGCTATAGCGAGCGCAAATTTGCAGCCTGCGGAAACAAAAGAAATAGACACCCGTGTTAAAAATGAAGTAGCCCCCTCATCTGTGGGATATATTGCCAAGTGGGACAGTATGAAAGATGCACAGTTCCTTTCGGAGTTGTTGAAAAATAGAATCAAAGTAAGGTTTTCCGAAAAAGAACTTGGCTTTGGTGGAAATAAATTTGGACGTGGTAGTTTAATAATCACGAAAAGTGACAATAAAGACAATTCAAATTTTGATGCCCAACTTATTGGAATTGCCGACAGCTTGGGCAGACAATTATATTCAGCCTCATCTAGCTTTGCCGATGAAGGGACGGATTTTGGTTCGCAATATGTTCATCTGATCAAAAACAAAAAAATTGCGTTGTTGCGCGGAAATGAAATCTCTCCTCTTAGTTACGGTACGCTTTGGCATTATTTCGAAACCCAGTTGAACTACCCGGTAACCTCGCTGGATTCGGATAATATCTCCGCTTTACCTTGGTGGCAGTACGATATTCTTATTTTGCCAGACGGAAATTATAAATCCCTTTTTACTGAGGATCTGTTCGCACAGCTTGATGATTGGATCATAAAGGGAGGGAAACTTATAGCCATGGGGAGCGCCATGAGTTTTTTGGAAGGGAAGGAAGGCTACGAGCTCATAAAAAATGATACCCCGGTAGAAGGTGAAAAAGAAGTAGCATTAAAAGGTAATTTTGTTCCTTATGCCCAACGGGAAATGGAAAGCACGAAGGACATGATTACGGGAAGCATTTATAAGGTTGCCATGGATAACACCCATCCACTTGCCTTTGGTTATGCCAGTAATTACTTTTCTTTAAAACTGGGTAATGATTCCTACCGTTTTCTGGAGAACGGTTATAACGTTGGCTATATAAATGAGGTACCAAATAGTGTGGCGGGTTTCTCTGGGGAAGAGGCTAAAAAATCCTTGGCCAATTCTCTGGTATTCGGTCAGTTAAATAAGGGTGGGGGCAGTGTAGTCTATCTTGTGGACGATGTGCTGTTTAGATCCTTTTGGCAGAACGGAAAACTCATAATGGCAAATGCGGTTTTCTTTGTGGGAGGTGGAAATATGTAATATACAATTTACAAAAGAGTGGTAAGAAAATAAAACACCCTTTAAAAATCACAGAAATTCTGGATTTTTAAAGGGTGTTCACAAAATTCTCAGCATACAATCTAAATGAAAATGTATGTCCTATAAAAGGGAAGGATTAATTTTTTTCCTTGTGCTTTATCTTTGTATTACCGTCGTCGTCAGTTTTAATCTTCACTTTTTCGTTGTCGGTTTCCATTTTTATTTTATCGTCTTTTACCTTTATGTCAGCACCTTTATCCTGCATATCCTCGATCAATTCCTCTTTTGGAGTTTTATTATCTCTACAAGAAGTAAGGGACAGGGTTAAAAATCCTGCAAACATGGCAATCATTGTTAGTTTTCTCATTTGGTTTTAATTTAGGTTAGAATTATATTTTTAAAGTCATTAATCGATATCGTCGATTTTCTCATCAATTTTCTCATTTACTTTTTGGTCAACCTTTTTTGCAGCTCGCTCTAAGGCACCTTCCGATGGTGGCGGTGGCGGTGCAGGTACTGTTTTCTCAATGTGCACTTCGCGTACTACTTCCTTTGTTTCGGGTTTATTTTCACGACACGACCCTAGAATTAGGGTGAAAATAGAAACTGCAATTAATAGCTTTTTCATAATGTTGATTTTTAATGGTTGGAACAAATCTAGGCCTTAAGAAATTATAAATTTATAATAATATATTAAACTGTGTGAAAGAAAGATTAAATAGCGCAGTTTAATAGTGGTTCTATTCTTTTTGAATTAATTTTTTATACAAATCACAATAGGAAATTCGTTAATTCAATTTAATAAAGCATATAAAAAGGGAAAAGATTATAAATTCCTGGCAGAAATATATTCCATAATTTTTTCAGTAGCCCCGGTATTTATTCGGATGTAATTGCCTGCAATGGCCCCGGATTTAATTCTAAAGGTTGGGTTTTCAACCAATTTGGATAGGATGTTTTTTGTTTCCGCGGCATTGTGAACTACAAATAGCCCCCCTAAATCCAGCAGTTGCTTTGCTTCCGGAAATCCTTCAAAGTTATTTCCAATTATTATGGGCACTCCAAAGGTAGCTGGCTCCAAAATATTGTGAAGGCCTGTTTTTCCCATTGCTCCACCCACATAGGCAATATCGGCATAGGCGTAGAGTTTGCTCAAAAGGCCGATGCAGTCAATTATCAAAACTTGGAAATCGGCTATTTCAGCCTCATTCATTCGAGAGTGCAACATGCTTTTCCCCTTCATACGTTTTGAGAAGCTTTCAATTTTTTCTGTTTCTATTTTATGAGGAGCAATAATAAATTTTACATTCCTCGGGGCTACATTAATATAGTCGATTAAAACATCTTCATCCTCGGGCCATGTGCTTCCGCATACAATACAGAGAGAATCTCCTTTAAATTTTGAGGCAAAAGGCAATTGGTTGTCCATCATTAACTGGTTGGATACCCGATCAAATCTTGTATCTCCACTAAGGGTAACGTTATGAAGTCCAATATCAGTAAGCAGGGTGAGCGAATTTTGATCCTGCACAAAGAAATGTTCAAATGTACCAAGGGCTTTGCGCATAAATCCTCCATAGCTTTTAAAGAAAACCTGGTCTGCCCTAAATACTCCTGATACAAGAAGTACGGGAATATTATTTTTTTGAAGTTCGAAGAGATAGTTAGGCCAAAACTCATATTTTACGAACAACACTAATTCCGGATGTATAGCGGAAACAAATTGTCTCGCATTACTGGGAGTGTCCAATGGGAGATAGACTACAACATCGGCCAAAGGTGTGTTTTTTTTTATTTCGTAGCCGGAAGGAGAAAAAAAGCTGACCACCAGTTTATGTTCCGGTTTTGATTTTACAAGGGCCTCCATAATGGGAACTCCTTGTTCAAATTCTCCTAACGAGGCACAATGGATCCAAAGGGTCTTGTCCTGAGGCGTGATATGGGCCTTTAGATACGGTATAACATTTTTGCGCCCGTGGACAAAAAGCTTCATCTTTTTATTGAATAAGGCAATTATTCCCAGAGCGGTGGAAGTGATGGCAATAATTAAATTGTAGAGGATGTGCATCTAAAGGCAAAAATACCAAAATTTAAATTCCAAAATTGTTCTTATTGAAAGGATAGTTTGTGCTGCTTTTTGAAACTGCAATTATCAAACGGTAGCAAACTCAATATCAAATTTCATTTTTGTAATTTTGCGACCATTAAGAAATTCCGAGAATGAGAAAAATTCAGATGGTTGACCTTCGAGGTCAGTATGACAAAATAAAGGAACAAGTGGATAGTTCCATCCAGGAAGTTATTGAAACTACCACATTTATTAATGGTCCCGAAGTTCATGCCTTTCAAGGTGAATTGGAGCGTTATTTAAACGTAAAGCACGTGATTCCTTGTGCCAATGGTACGGACGCGTTGCAAATTGCGATGATGGGTCTGGGATTGAAACCTGGAGATGAGGTGATTACTGCAGATTTTACTTTTGCAGCTACTGTGGAAGTTATTGCCCTTTTGCAGCTTACACCGGTTTTGGTGGATGTGGACTCCGATAATTTTAATATCGACGTGGATGCCATTAAAAAAGCGATTACCCCTAGGACCAAGGCAATAGTTCCCGTTCATTTATTCGGACTTGCCGCAAATATGGATGAGATCATGGAAATTGCGGAACAACACAATCTGTATGTTATTGAGGATAATGCACAAGGAATTGGAGCCGATTATACCTCCAAGGATGGAACAGTGAGGAAAACGGGCACTATAGGCCACGTAGCGTCCACTTCATTCTTTCCTTCCAAAAATCTTGGATGTTACGGTGATGGTGGGGCTATATTTACAAATGATGATAATTTGGCCCACATCATTCGTGGGATTGTAAACCACGGGATGTACATTCGGTACCATCACGATGTAGTTGGGGTAAATAGTAGGCTTGATTCGATTCAGGCAGCCGTATTGCGTGCCAAATTGCCACATCTGGATCAGTACAATAACGCTCGAAAACGTGCTGCCCAGAAATACACAAACGCTTTCAAAAATCATAAAAATATTGTTACTCCCACTGGCTGTGAGGCTTGTAAGGAATTGGAATATGAAGCCTGTAATTGCCACGTTTTCCATCAATATACCATCCGGATTATGAATTCCGACCGAGATGCTTTGGTAAACCACTTAAATGGATTGGGTATCCCATGCGGAGTTTACTATCCAATACCGTTGCACCTACAGAAGGCATATTTGGATCCACGATATAAAGAAGAAGATTTTTCCGTAACCAATCAATTGGTTAAAGAAGTAATTTCTTTGCCTATGCATACCGAATTGGATGATGATCAAATAGATTATATAACCAAATCAGTAATTGAATTTCTAGATAAATAGCTTATACATGAAAAAAATATTGGTTACCGGGGGCTTGGGTTATATTGGAAGTCATACGGTGGTAGAACTTCAAAACGCGGGATATGAGGTTGTTATAGTGGATAATCTTTCCAATTCCTCTTTGGATGTACTGCAAGGAATTACGGATATTACTAATACCTCTCCCATTTTTAAAAGGCTGGACCTTCGTGAAAAGGCTGCTGTTTCTGAATTTTTTAAGGAAGAAAACAACATAGATGGTATTATCCATTTTGCTGCGAGCAAGGCAGTTGGGGAAAGCATGGAAAATCCGCTCCTTTATTATGAAAATAATTTAAATTCCCTTATTTATCTTTTGCAGGAATGCAATTTTCACGCTATCGAGAATTTTATATTCAGTTCCTCCTGCACCGTATATGGTGAACCAGATGATTTGCCCATCACGGAAGATGCCCCAGTTAAAGATGCTACCTCCCCGTATGGGAATACTAAACAGATTTGTGAGGAAATCATTCGGGATACCTGTTCGGTTTCATCCTTAAAAACTATTTCCCTACGATATTTTAATCCAATTGGCGCACATAAAACCGCAAAAATCGGTGAACTCCCCGCCGGAGTTCCTCAAAATCTGGTGCCTTTTATTACACAAACGGCGGCAGGAATACGTGAACAATTATCTGTATTTGGAGATGATTATCCAACCGAGGATGGCAGTTGCATCCGTGATTATATTCACGTGGTGGATTTGGCGAAAGCGCATGTAACAGCTCTGGAACGACTTCTTTCCAAAAGGAATAAAACAAATTATGAGGTTTTTAACCTGGGGACAGGAAGAGGAAGTTCCGTTTTGGAGGTTATAAAATCATTTGAAAGCACCACCGGTGTAAAACTTAACTATAAGATCGTGGACCGGAGACCAGGAGACGTAATATCAGTTTACGCAGACACCAAAAAGGCAAACGATATTTTGGGTTGGAAAGCGGAACGATCAATGGAGGATGCCTTGGGATCGGCATGGGAATGGGAAAAAAAGCTCAGAGATCAAAGTTAAGACGGTTTGTTAAATCGGGAATGATAACACTTTTTTGATTGTTAATCAATGTATTAAGTTAAATTTAATGAAGGTTTAACAGCATAACTTTGGAATTGGCCCGTGTGTTTTGTTGATTTGCTTAAATCCTAAAATTATAAAACCAGTATGTTGAATTTAGTTTCAGTGAAACGAAAAACAAAACGAGAAAAAAGATTTACGGAAAAGATGGGAATGTTAACGGCAAACGTTGTTTACATTCAAAAAACATTTTTGAATGTCCCCTTTAAAACAATACACAAATATCGCGAAACCTATTATGGAGAGGTTAAAGACTGCGAAGATTGCCGGATCAGCGCCTAAAAGCTAAGATGGCTAATGAATAAATAGACAAACACCGAGGAACTATTCTTCGGTGTTTTTGCTTTTTAATATCAGACTTTCCAAAACGGATCATTCCAATTATCAGCAAAGTTTAACGCCTTATGCTTCTCCTCAATATTCTCCCACTGTTCTCTGGTAGCTAACTTTTTTATTTCGGTATAAAGCACACGCTCTTCATAACCAATGTAGGTACTCAATTCTTCTTCAATTAAATTCAGCGCTTTATTAAGATCCTTTGTCGCGAAAAGCCTTTGTAGCCTTCTATGATTGGCAGGACCTCTTTTTACCCGCACATTTGTAATTCCCAAAATGGGGAAAATATATTTGGTCTCAATTTCAAAATGTGGGTCCAAATACGTTTCTTTAAACCAATCCACATAATTTTTGATGCGGTTTAAATCGGTTTTATTCCTTAATCCTTCACGGATTCGCTCACAAAATAAGATAACCTCATCATGCTCCTCAATAAGTGGGGTAAGTGGGATGTTTCGTTCTTCTCTTGAATCCATTGACAAAAATTTAATTGAAAATGTAATAATAGTAATTAGCAATATTTAGAAGCAACTTCAATGAAATAGAAGAATGCCGATGTAGTTAGTTTAAAATTTATTTAAAATTGATCCAGAGAGATGAATTATATTTTGTAATTTTGAATCATTCTAAATAAGCTAATAATAAACATTAAAATATGAAAGTAGCATCACTTAATAAAGATCTTCAATATAATGAAACAAGGCCAACTATCCAAGTGCTAATGGAAACAGATGCCGGGAAGGAAATAAGAATTGCATTTAAGGAAGGGCAAATTATGAAAGAGCATAAAACTCCTTTCCCAATTGTGGTCGAGATTTTTGAAGGAGCCATTGATTTTGGCGTGAATGGGGAAATTCACACTTTAAGGAAAGGTGACTTGGTGGGACTTGAAGGGGGTGTACCCCATGATTTAAAAGCCTTGGAGACAAGTACAGTTAGATTGAGTTTAAACAAAAGTGATTCTGCCAAAAGGGTAGAAGGTGTTGTTAACCAATAATTATGAGCGACAAGGCCAAAAATACCGAACAAGGCCACTGGATTCTGGCCAAAATGGGCAAAAGGGTGCTACGGCCAGGAGGCAGGGAATTGACCGTGAAAATAATTGCCGGTTTGCAAGTAGACGGTAAGGATTCCATAGTGGAATTTGCTCCGGGTATGGGCTATACCGCTTCTTTGTTGTTGGCAAAAAAACCACTATCCTATACGGGAATAGAACTCAATGAGGAAGCTGCCACCCGATTACAGCACAAAATCACTACTACTCCTGTGGCGACAATTATAAATGCCTCCGCGTCTAAAACAGGTCTTCCCGATAGCTGTGCCACGAAAGTAATTGGGGAGGCGATGTTGACCATGCAAGCGGACCAAAGGAAATCCGAAATCATTCACGAAGCTTTCCGGATCCTTAAAAAAGGAGGGCTTTATGGAATACATGAACTCGGGCTCACTCCTGATACATTGGATCAAAATTCAAAAGATACAATCCAACGTGAACTTGCCAAAACTATTCGAGTGAATGCCCGGCCGTTGACAAAAAAGGAATGGTGTCTTCTATTGGAAAGGGAAGGATTTAAAGTAAAAGAGGTGTTTAGTTCCCCCATGCACCTATTGCGTCCTGGCCGACTGCTTTCGGATGAGGGATTTTTCCGAGTTCTCAAAATAGGATTTAATGTAATAACCCATCCTAAAGAACGGAAACGAATTTTGGCTATGCGAAACATATTTCAAAAATATAATAGACAGATGACTGCCTTTGGCATCATAGCGGAAAAACCGTAGCGTAAGGGTTTTTCTTATATCCCAAACCCGTATTGCCCGAGACCGGAAAATAGACACCTACGTTACAAGAGCCAAGCCTGCCTGTCATGGTGGGAGGCAAGGGCCAAGACGGAAGCATAAAGTATGAGTCTTGAGTGGCCGAGTTTTTAGGGATTCATTAAATTCTAATCGGAAAACAATAATTCTAAATAATAACAAAAAAATATTAAAGTAATGAAACAATCAGCAACTGCAGTTTGGAAAGGATCGATTAAAGAAGGAGATGGTAAAATCACAACCAAGAGTAAAGTCTTGGATAATACTTCTTATTCGTTTAAAACGAGATTTGAAAACGGAAATGGCACAAATCCTGATGAATTGCTAGCGGCAGCCCATGCGGGGTGTTTTGTAATGGCACTCTCCCTTATTTTGGGCAAAAAAGGATTTACTCCCGAGTCTTTAGAAGCCACTTCAGAAGTTACAATGGATGCGGAAAAGTTGGAACTTACCGGCTCCCATCTGGTTTTAAAGGCACGTATTCCTTCCATTGATGAAGATGTTTTTATGGAATGTGCGTCGGAGGCTAAGGCTCACTGTCCTGTGAGCAAGGCGCTGAGTATTAAAATCACTATGGATGCATCCTTGATGTCATAACATGCCCTATTTGCTATATAACCGAGCCAGCTAGGCCACGGAAAATAAAATCTCAAAATTGATTTATGTATTCTAAAATAAATATGGAATCCCTTAACCAGGATGCTACTTTAATTAAAGATATCGTAGGGCTGCAACCGCTTATCTGGTTAAATCCCGCTAAAAAATGTATGGCAGAAATGCCTCCCTTGCCTTTAAGGCTGGAGGATATTGAGGGGGCGGAAGAATTATGGAATCGATTTGCGCCGTTTTTTGCCAAAGCTTTTCCCGAAACTAATGCGACCAATGGAATCCTTGAGTCGCCCCTAAAGGAAATTCCAAAGATGAAATCTGTTTTGAACAGTGAATTTCCGCAAATTGAGGGAAGGTTCATGTTAAAATGCGACAACGCACTGCCCATTGCAGGTTCCATAAAAGCACGTGGAGGATTTTATGAAGTGTTGCATTATGCAGAACAGTTGGCATTAAAAGCGGGTCTGTTACAATCGGAAAAGGATTATAGCCGTTTTTGCAGTGATGAATTCCGTGAATTTTTCAGTAAATACAAAATTGGTGTAGGCTCTACAGGAAATTTGGGACTGAGCATTGGTATTATCAGTGCTAAGTTAGGTTTTCAGGTTACTGTATATGTTTCATCGGATGCCAAACCCTGGAAAAAGGATCTTTTGCGGGCCAAGGGTGCTCATGTGGTTGAGTTTGATGGTGATTTCAGCGAGGCAATCCTAGCGGGAAGGCAAAAAACCAATGCCGATCCAATGGGTTATTTTGTAGATGATGAAAATTCAATCGAACTCTATCTCGGATATGCAGTAGGCGCGTTACGCTTGGATAAACAATTGAAAGAGCAACATATAAAGGTGGACAAAGATCATCCTTTATTTGTCTATTCTCCCTGTGGTGTAGGAGGGTCTCCCGGTGGAACAGCTTTCGGCCTTAAACAATTATATGGAGATAATGTCCATTGTTTTTTTGTTGAACCCACACATTCCCCTGCGGTACTTCTTGGTTTGGCTTCGGGAGAAATGAGCAACATTAGTGTCCAAGATGTGGGAATTGACAATAAGACCGAAGCCGATGGCTTGGCTGTAGGACGACCATCAAATTTTGCCACGAATATTAGTAATCATTTAATAAGCGGAATCTATACAATTGAAGATGACCATCTTTTTGTACTTCTTTCCCAATTAATGGATTCCGAGAACATCTTTTTGGAGCCTTCAGCCACTGCAGGACTAATTGGACCCCAAATGGTTGCTAAAACTGATTATGCGCGTATAAACCATTTGAATATGGAAAATGCCACGCATATTGCCTGGGCAACCGGAGGCGATTTAGTTCCAGAAAAGGAGCGTGCCGAATTTTATGAAAAGGGCCATGCTTTTTTCGAAAAATAAAAGAATATATTTTCTTGATAAGTAAATTCCATAAAGAAAAGCGCACACCAATTTTTGATGCGCGCTTTTTTTTTCCTATTAGCCAATAGGGATTGAAAAATATAGCCTTACGTTAATCCTAAATAGGTGAAAGCGGAAGGATTTTTAGATTTCCGCTTTACCCGTGGCTGCCGAATTATCAATTTTTTTCACCAATCCTTGTAAAACATTACCTGGGCCCACTTCAATAAATTCCGTGGCTCCGTCTTTTATCATATTTTGGATACTCTGGGTCCATTTTACGGGGGCGGTTAATTGAGAAATAAGATTCTTTTTTATTTCCGAAGGATCGGTAACCGCAAGAGAAGATACATTTTGGTAGATTGGACAGATAGGTTCAGAGAATTTTGTAGCCTCTATGGCCGCAGCGAGTTCTTCTCGGGCCGGTTCCATTAATGGACTGTGGAAAGCTCCGCCAACAGGCAGAATAAGGGCCCTTCTCGCTCCAGCTTCTTTTAATTTTTCGCAGGCTTTTCCTACCGCTTCAATATCTCCGGATATTACCAGTTGGCCGGGACAATTATAATTTGCCGCAACAACAGTACCTGGAATTTCGCTGCAAATTTCCTCCACTCGTTTATCATCCAATCCAAGCACTGCGGCCATGGTAGAAGGAGTTGCCTCACAGGCTTTTTGCATTGCCAAAGCGCGTTTGTAAACCAATTTTAAACCGTCGCTAAACTCTAAGGTTTTATTGGCTACCAAAGCTGATATTTCCCCTAAGGAATGACCCGCCACCATATCTGGTTTAAAACTATTTCCCATTACTTCGGCAAGGATAACCGAATGGAGAAAAATTGCCGGTTGGGTTACTTTCGTTTCCTTTAATTCATCGGCAGTACCATCAAACATTATGTTGGTTATGTCAAAGCCTAAAATTTGGTTTGCCTGATCAAACAATTGTTTTGCTTTGGGAGAAGCTTCGTAAAGGTCCTTGCCCATTCCTGGAAATTGTGCACCCTGTCCGGGAAAAATATATGCCTTCATTGGAGAATATTTATTGATGAAGCGGTAAAAGTAGAAATAAAAATTCCTCTTTGCTAACATTCGCGAAGAGGAATAGATACGGCTAGGGGCAGATGAATTACAAATCCATCTTACCCGAAGTGCCCAAATCCTGATTGATACCCGTTACCGCAGCAACACCCATTTTAAATAAGGAAACAAGTTTATTGCCGTCTGCACTCCAATAGGCTGCTTCTTCAGGCATAAATTTAATTGCGCGAATCTGGGGATCATCTTTTCCGTCAAAATATGCGTTGTCCATTTTACTATATAAAGAAGTAATAGTATCTCGGTCGTCTATTATTTCAGATGAACCATATACACTCAAAAAGTTGGAACCTCCATCACTAAAAAGGAGCTGACAGTTTGGATCTCTTAGGATATTATGGTTATGGTCGCTATTCTCACTGCTCAAAAACCATAGATTACCAGATTCATCAACTCTTTTGGTGTACATTGGGGCAACATGAAGTGGTTTAGAAGTCAGTTTTGTGGCAAACATGGCTATCTTTATTTTGTCTACCATCTCTCTAAATTTTTGCTTGGCTTCTACTTGGGATAAATTTTCTTTGCTCATAACTCAATTGTTTTTCTTTAAAAATAAAGACTTCAATTGATTATAAGCGCCAAAGTAATATTAAAATAGCATAAAGGGAACGTTAATGGTACCGGGAGACGATGGATTGGACCTGCGGGAAATATCCTCTTCCAAATAAATTGAGGTGTACCAATAAGTAATAGAGCTGCCATATAGGAATTCTCTTCTTCCAATTTCCGTCTAGTGGAAATAAAGCCGCGTATTGGTAAAAAATGGACTTCGGAAATCCTCCAAACAATTGCATCATTGCCAAATCCATTTCCCTTGATGCGAAGGCCACGGCGGGGTCTATAAGCACAGCCTCAATTTTAGAAGATATCAAGTAATTCCCATTCCATAGGTCACCATGAATTAGGGAAGGGGGCTCAACAGGAATTTCATTGGAAATATTTTTATAGAAAATGTTTAAATCCTTAAACTGAAATCCATTTTCCGAAGCTAATTGGAATTGAGGTTCCAATCGCTGACTTATATAAAACTCTGAAGCGGAATTTAAGTTTGCATTGCCTTGATGCAAACTTCCTATATAATTGTTATGGTCTAATCCAAATTTCGGATTGCTGGTTTTATGCAGTTTTACAAGATTAATGGAAAAGCTTTCCCAGAATTTATCGTTGCTTGCTCCTGCTGATATATATTCCAGCAGCAGAAAAGAAAATCCATCGATATTTCCATTGGCGATGATTTTTGGGACCCTAAAACTATCTGACTGCGTTAATAATTGCAAGCCTTTGGATTCGGCCTCAAACATCCCTGGAAATCTTGAGGCGTTATTTATTTTTACCACGAACTTTCCCTCCTGACAATTCAGCAAAAAAACAGAATTAATATCACCTCCTCGAAGGGGAAGTATTTCGGATATATTGATATTATGAGTGATCGATATGTGGTCAAAGACTTTCTTAAACATAGGGTTCAAGAAAGAAGAATCTATTTGCGAATCCAGGTTTCATATGTAAAGGAATATTTGTGTTTCGCATCTTTTTCATGTTTTTCTTCTGAGACAAGATTCCATTTATCTTTAGAAAACTCGGGAAAAAATGTATCGGCCTCCTCAAAAGTACCGTGCACTCGTGTAAGTTCTATTTTATCTGCGAGACCCAATGACTGTTTGAAGATTTCACCACCACCTATTATAAATACATCTTTTGTGGAGGCGGCCTTTTCTAGTGCTTCCCCTAGGCTGTGTACAACTAATGCATCTTCATTACAGTAATTTCTATCGCGGGTAATAACAATATGGACCCTATTCGGAAGTGGCTTTCCAAGAGATTCGAATGTTTTGCGACCCATTATAATAAAATGGTCTGTTGTTATTTTTTTAAATCTTTTAAAATCGTCCGATAAGTGCCAAAGCATCTCATTATTGCCGCCGAGTTCATTTTTTTCGCCGGCAGCTGCAACCAATGTTATCATTTTAAAGGTGTAGATGAAGGATTATTTATTGAATTAGTTTTAGAAGGGGATGAGGAATTTCCGAATTCGGCTTCTACTTTTTTCTGGAGTTCCGCGATTCTTTCGGCCTGTTTTATTTTAAGTCTTTCCAATTGTTTATTTTCCCACTCCTTGCCCATAAACGTATTTAGGAGGAATACGTTTAAGCAATGAATGATAAAAATAAAGGCCCAGATCAATATTGCCCAGATGTACCAATCTTGAAAAAATACTTCGTTCCCATATCCTAACACGGGGTTTACTATAATAATCAGAGAGCAGCCGGCAAGGAAAGCGATAAAGTGCCGCATCAAATTTTTCTTTTGATTTATCCTTCTGCGGGCATAATCATATTGCTCTCTCTGGTCAGATTCAATTCTATCTGATTTTTTAGTTTTTGAAATCATAGTTGAGTACTTTTATTTCCTTGCAAAAAATTATATCAAGAAACCACTGCACTGGTAAAAATACCTAAATTCCGCCATTTTTTGCATTCAGATTATGGAAGAAATACGAAAACACTTTCCTGCCTTACTCGGTTGCACCTATTTAAATACGGCTGCAAATGGACTCGTTCCCAAACCAGTTATCGATTGGCGGCGCGAACACGATATGGATTTATTATTAAAAGCAGGTTCTTTCCGAGATCCTCACAAATTTCATTTTGAACGGATTAGGAAAGTAGTTGCTGAAACTTTTGGCTCTTCTATTGACGAACTTGCACTTATTCCCAATTTTTCGCTGGGAATAAATATGGTTTTGGCCGGATTGCCGGAAGGTCAAAGGATTTTGCTTTTAAAAGATGATTATCCATCCGTTAACTGGCCTGTTGAAACCCGTGATTATGATATTTGTTATGCACATATCCAGGAAAATTTGGAGCAGAATATCCACGAAGCGGTGGTTAAACACAAGCCGGATATATTTATATTTAGCATCGTACAATGGCTGAACGGAGTTAAAATTGACTTTGATTTCCTAAAGGAGTTAAAAAGTTATAATCCCAATCTATTACTCATTGCCGACGGAACACAGTATCTCGGGACCGAAAAATTCAGCTTTAAGGATAGCCCGCTGGACGTTCTATGTGCCAGTTGCTATAAATGGCTCACTGCGGGATATGGCAATGGAATTTTGATGATAAAGGAATCTGCGAGAAATAGGATTTTTCCCAAAGCCATTGGATTTAATTCGGCGCAAAGTTTTGAAGATTCAGCCACTGAGACTTTATACATGAAACATTATGAACCAGGACATTTGGACACTTTAAATTTTGGTTCGTTGGAAAAGTCCATTTTATTTACCCAGTCCCTTGGGGAAAACCTACTTCATGAAAAGGTTTCAAGTTTGGCTTTAATAGCAAAAGAGCGTTTCTCTGAAATGGGATTACTGGACATTAAAATTATCAATAGAAAAATCCATTCCTCCATATTCAATTTAAAAGGAGATCATACTATTTTTAAGAAGTTAAAGGAAAATGGAATATTGACATCCGAAAGGGGTGGAGGTATTAGAGTTAGTTTTCATTATTACAACACCATGGATGATCTTGAAAAATTAATAGAGGTGTTGAAATAAATTGGGATTGGATTATTAGGAAAATAAAATGCGGTTTTGACTTTTTTCAATTACTTGCAAATGCAACCAAAAAAGGCTTTCAGGACTTTTTAAATACATAATTTTTGTAATAGCCAAGAGCGTCTGTAAATTGGTTGACAACCTCCAAACCGGATTGCTCCGACATCCACTTCACCGTATCGTCATTATATTTTTGGGAAATTTCCACATGAATGGTTTCCCATGCGTCAAAATGGACGTTTAATTGTAATTGCTTTATATTTAAATTCATGGCTTCTTTCGCTACTAAAAAGCTTTTGGCCGTACCCGTTTCGGGATTATAGGTTTCCCAATGCAAAAATTTGTCCAGGTCGAAATTTCCCTCCAGTTCCCTGTTTATCCGGGCTAAAATATTTTTGCTGAACGCTTCGGTCACTTTAGTTGAATCATTATAGGCATCCAAAATTGTTTGTGGATTTTTCTTTTGGTCAAAACCCATAAAAAGTAAATCCTCGGGAAGCATCACATTCTGTAGTCTTGTTAGGAAATCAATTGCTTCGGGATGTAGCAGGTTTCCAATATTGCTTCCCAAAACCATAATTACCTTTTTTCGTTTATTAAAATTTTTAAGTCTAGCCAGTACCTCAAAATATTCCCCCACTTCGGCATCCACTTTTAGGATGGGCATTTCATTCGCCAAATTGAGAGATAACTGTTGAATGGCATTTTCACTAATATCTATGGGTTTATAGACGAAATTAAAGTGATTTTCCATCATATATTTTAAGAGCACTTTAGTTTTTTTACCATCACCTGCTCCCAATTCTATCAGGTCCAAACCATTTTCCCGATCTCTAAAAAGCTCCCCCAAAGCGAAGGTATTTTTTGAAATAATATCGTATTCGCAGCCGGTAAGATAATATTCGGGAAGTTGCATTATTTTTTGGAACAGGAGATCACCATGTTTGTCATAAATGTATTTGGATGACAGGTGTTTAGGGGAATCAGTAAGTCCATTTTTAACTTCCTCTTTAAAATTATTCAATTGTACAGTGGGAATGTTTTTATCCATAATTTAAATTGACGTCTTATTTTGCTAATCTTATTCCTGTAAACTGCCATCGCAGATTGGTTTGGAAAAAATTGCGATAGGAGGAACGGGTATGTTTTTCGGGCGTAGCAACCGAGCCACCGCGGAGTACAGTTTGATTGACCATAAATTTCCCATTGTACTCCCCAATGGCGCCGGGAGCTTTCGTATATCCCGGATAAGGAAGATATGCACTTTGGGTCCATTCCCAACGGCTGCCCCATTCAAAAAGATGTTGGGCGGCTTCCCATTCAAATTCTGTAGGCAAACGGCACTCCTTCCATTGCGCATAGGCAAAGGCTTCATAAAACGAAATATGCGATACAGGAGCATCCATAGCCAATTTCTCAAGACCCTTTAATGTATACTGATACCAAACATTGTCAATTTTATGCCAATACATGGGGTTGGCAATTTGGTTTTGATTTAACCATTCCCAACCTTCTGCATGCCATAAATTAAAGTTTTTATAACCTCCATTTTCAATAAATTCCAAATATTCTTTATTTGTTACTAACTTATTGGAAATTTTGTAATCTTGAAGATAGACCTTATGCCGATTCAATTCATTATCGTAACAAAAATCCTCCTTGCCGTCAAATCCAATTTCGTAGATTCCTTCCTCCATTGAAATCCATTGGAAGGGATAATCCTGGATTGGGTTTTCGATAAAGACATCATTGTATTTTGGAAATAAAGGGTTGTTCCCGAGGATATACTTAATATCGGTAACTAGAAGTTCTTGATGCTGTTTTTCGTGATGAATCCCAATTAATAAAATTTCTTCATAATCTTTGGATATTCCATTTTCAAGTAGGGACAACATTTGATTAGTGACATACTGTCGATACTTATAAACCTGTGCCACACCGGGTCGGGAAAGATTACCGCGATCGGTTCTGAGCACTCGTTTTCCTACATTTTCATAATAACTGTTGAATACAAATGAAAAGTCTTCGTGAAAAATTTTATAATTGGATTTATAAGGTTTTAATAGGAACTCCTCAAAAAACCAGGAAGTATGTCCCAAATGCCATTTTGGAGGGGAGACATCAACTATAGGTTGCACTACATAATCCTCCACTTCTAGAGGTTTGCAGAGATCTTCAGTTTGTTGTCGTGTTTCTAGAAATAGTTTAGTAAGTGAATTTATAGCAATCATAAAAAAGTGTCCTCTTTTTATTGACGACACTTTAAAGATAAATAATCAAAAAGTGAAATTTTGTTAAAGAAGAATATTACGGTAATTTCTGGGCCTTAAACCATCAAATTTCAAACTAGGGGTTTCCAAGAAATAAAAATTTGCTAAAAACATTTACCGTAACTTACTTTTTTCTTTTCTATTATTTACGAAGAAAAGAATTCTTGTCGCTGGTTTAATTAAGGAATGCTTCTTATAATACAAAGATCAAACTAGGTACAGTCTTATATTCAGTTGACTCCTAATTTTTACCCGTTTTAAAACTAAAGGGAACAGTATAATTTACCGCACGGGGTTTGCCTGCCATCATACCAGGTTTCTTCATTTTTGGAATGGCCATAATATTTCTTTTGGCTTCTTCCTGAAGCGCTTTGGTGCCACCAGTAACTTTCTTAACTTCAACCAAACCCTTTTCATTTATAATGAAGTTTACGGTAACTTTTCCCTGCTCATTTTTTTTATAGGCCTCTGCTGGATAGCGAAAATTTTTAGAAATATGCGCCGATAGTTTTTCATTAAAACACTTATCTCTTTCTGCCGCAGTACCTGTTTCACACCCTGGCCATATGGGCCCAATTTCCTTAACGGTCAATTTGTTTTTTTGCATATTGCCCCATTCTTCTTGAGCGAACATGCCAGAGGAGGAAATTAATATTATGGATAGAACTAGAAGGATTTTTTTCATGACTAAATTTTTATTTTGTTAAATATTCTTATAATTGAATTCCCTTACGCAGTAGATGAAAATTCCGCCCCACTCTAAATTGCCACCGCTCCCTTAATATGTGGGTGAGGATTATAATCGGTTAGAGTGAAATCATCAAAAGTAAAACTGAAAATGTCCTTTACATCTGGATTTATAATCATTTTTGGCAATGGTTTGGGTGTACGGGACAATTGTAGCTTCACTTGATCAAAATGATTGGAGTAGATATGAGCATCGCCAAAAGTATGGATAAAATCGCCTGGAACATATCCACACACCTGTGCCATCATCATGGTCAAAAGTGCATAGGAGGCAATATTAAACGGTACCCCTAAAAATATATCGGCACTTCTTTGGTACAGCTGTAAGGATAATTTGGATTTTATTTCATCTTTTTCCTTGTTGGGTGGTGCAACATAAAATTGAAAGAAAGCATGGCAGGGCGGAAGTGCGGCCTTTCCATTTGCAACATTTTCTGCAAAAGACTTGGATGTATTTGGCAAAACCCCGGGATTCCATGCGCTTACCAACATTCTACGGCTGTCAGGATTGGTTTTTAATGTGTGGACTATTTCGGCAATTTGATCAATTTCATCGTTATTCCAGTTGCGCCATTGTTGCCCGTAAACGGGACCTAGATTTCCTTTTTTATCTGCCCATTCGTTCCAAATACGGACTCCATTATCCTGAAGGTACTGAATATTCGTGTCTCCATTTAAAAACCACAGTAATTCATAAATAATAGATTTTAGATGTAGTTTTTTGGTGGTTACCATTGGAAATCCCTCACTAAGGTCGAATCGCATTTGATATCCAAATACACTTTTTGTTCCAGTGCCTGTACGATCTTGTTTTTTTATGCCATTCTCAAGTACATGTTCAAGAAGGTCGTGATATTGTTTCATGATTTAAGGATTAATGGGTGACAAAAAAAGATTCCAATTTAATGAACGAAAATATGGAAGCCAATATTTTATAAGTTAACAAATTAAGAGATTAAACTGTTACGCGAACAATTTTTTAATGTGATTTAACGGATTCTTATCCGATGATCATTCCAGCGATGGTTGCAGAAATCAAAGACGCTATAGAACCACCAATAAGTGCCTTTATTCCAAAATGGGATAGCGTTTTTCGCTGTCCAGGTGCCAAGGAACCAATTCCCCCTATTTGAATACCGATGGAAGCAAAATTTGCAAAACCACATAGCATATAGGTTGCCATAATAATACTCTTTTCATAATTAAGATGGAGCTCATTGCCAACATTCTTTAAGTCGGCTAATTGTATATATCCAACAAATTCACTTGCAACCAATTTTATTCCCAGAAGTTGGCCCATCATCATCATATCTTCTTTTGCTACACCTATAAGCCACATCAAGGGAGCGAAAATGGTTCCTAAAATGGCTTCCAATGAAAAACTTTTGTATGCGGAATTGGATTCAACCCAACCGTTGAGATGTGTAATATCCCCGACCCATCCCAAAATACCGTTTACCATTGCAATAAAAGCAACAAATACAAGGAGCATAGCGCCCACATTTACCGCTAGTTTAAGTCCTTCGGTTGTTCCGTTGGCAATAGCGTCCAAAAAATTGGAGCCTATTTTGTCTGCCGAAACTTTTACATCGGTGTTAATGGGTTCGGTCTGTGGATAAAGTATTTTAGACACTACAATAGCCCCTGGCGCCGCCATTACCGATGCCGCCAAAAGATGTTTGGCAAAAGTTAATCGTAAAACGGGATCATCGCCGCCAAGAAACCCGATGTATGCCGCCAATACTGCACCCGCGACTGTTGCCATCCCGCCAATCATTACCAGGAGGATTTCACTGCGGTTCATTTTTTCCAAATAAGCCTTTATTAGAAGTGGTGCCTCGGTTTGTCCCAGGAAAATATTGCCGGCCACGCTTAAACTTTCCGCTCCCGAAATTCGCAGAAGTTTGGTTAGCAACCATCCCATTCCTCTTACCACCACTTGGATAATTCCGAAGTAAAAAATAACGGAGGTAAGGGCGGAGAAAAATATGATAGTAGGTAATACCTGAAATGCGAAAATGAAGCCAAAAGAGTTTACATTCAACATCCCTCCAAAAAGAAATTCGCTACCGGCCCGTGTATATTCGAGGACATTTACAAACAGTTGGCCTACGGTTTCAAAGCCATCTTTGATAAATTCCACCTGTAATACCCCAATTGCTATTAAAAGTTGGAGCACAAGGCCAAGCCCCACGGTTTTCCAATGGATTGCTTTTCGATTGGAACTAAATAAAAAAGCAATTATGATTAGGGAAACCATTCCCAGAATTCCTCTCCACAGACTTTGTATTGAAAAACCTTGACTTGGAGTAATACTGGGGGCATCCGTTACCGAAACAGGGACTGTTTCAAGGGATGGCGATGCTGTCTTTAGATGGTAGGTAATTTTATCTCTGGAAAGAATCATGGTTGTGTCAGACAGTTCAGAAATCCTGAATTGTCTGATTTTTCCTTTAGGGGCGTTTGCGAAAAGAACGAGAAGATTATTTTGGTAGAGGTAGTCTCCCTCCGAGTTTAAGCTATCAATAGCCGATAATCGCAGTTCAAAAATACCTTTTTCCAATTTAAGATAATTTTCCTGCTTATCAATTGAAATAAAGGAAAGTCCGGTTTTATCGGTGATTTCTGAAAACTCCCAATTTTTTTCAATGCTCTGACCCACAATAGACCCGTAGATCAAGAGAGAGAGCGTGACAAATAAAATTTTTCGCATAAATATTCTCTAAAAGGGAATTTTAAAATGTTTAGGTCGTTTACGCTAACCTATTAAGAGGACAACTAACCGCGATAATTTGAAAAATAACATTTTGTATTATTGACGTCTTGAAATTTCGTCCCTGACCCTTGCGGCCATCTCATAATTTTCGTTCTTAACTGCCTCGTCCAACATTTTGTTAAGTTCCTTTACACTTAAACGACTATAATCTTCTTTTGCCGTTCTTTTGGGTTCATCCATAACCAATTCATCAAAAACGGATTCTTCCTTCTTGTTGCTTGTTGGATGCGTAGGGGATGGCCGAAGGTGAATTCCCGCCTTGTCCAAAATTGTTTTGTATGTAAAAATAGGAGCATTAAATCGAAGTGCGAGCGCAATCGCATCACTGGTTCTGGCGTCGATAATTTCTTCCGTTTTATCCCTTTCACATATTATACTGGAATAGAAAACCCCATCAACAAGTTTATGTATGATCACTTGTTTGATTATGATATCAAAACGTTCGGCAAAATTTTTAAATAAATCGTGCGTCAATGGTCGAGGAGGAGTAATATCTTTTTCGAGTGCTATGGCAATGGATTGGGCTTCAAAAGCACCAATGACAATAGGCAGTTTCCGGTCTCCGTTTTCCTCGTTCAAAATTAAGGCATAGGCCCCATTTTGGGTTTGGCTATATGAAATTCCTTTTATGGTAAGCTTAACTAAACTCATTTTTCCAGCGATCATGATTCAGAGGATTTATGGATCCTACTGATGGTTTTTCATAGTCTTGGTACATTTCCAAGATTTTCTTCCTTATAGATAGAAATGGCGCAAAATTGCTTTTCCTACTTTAAACACTTAACTCTTTCTATTTAAGTGAAAGAATATTCCCGTCTTGACCATCGAAGGTGTTGGCAAAGGAAAATAATTTTACATATATAAGTAAAGGGCTGTTTAAATTAGGCGTTCCCTTATTTACACAGCCCTCTATTGGGGCACAAATTAATAAAAATTTATGCGTTTAAAGTCTGCTTGTTCGTTTTTTTAAACAGACCCAAGTATATCAATTATTTTGAGCCTTGAATTCTTTTAGCTTTTCGGTAAGCTTCGGTACTATTTCAAATGCATCACCTACTATACCATAGTCGGCCGCCTTAAAAAATGGCGCTTCTGGGTCATTGTTTATAACCACTTTGACCTTTGAGGAGTTAATTCCGGCCAAGTGTTGGATTGCTCCAGAAATACCCACAGCAATATAGAGATTTGCCGCAACTGGTTTCCCTGTTTGACCTACGTGCTCACTATGTGGTCTCCATCCCATATCGCTCACTGGCTTGGAACACGCTGTTGCAGCCCCCAAAACTTTGGCCAAATCTTCTATCATTCCCCAATTTTCGGGTTCTTTTAATCCACGACCGCCAGAGACTACTATTTCGGCATCGGCGATAGTTACCTGGTCCGTAGCTTTGTCTACTGATACAATTTCCATATCAAAATCGTGTGCATCCAAGTTTGGTGCAAATTTTTCAGCGGAAACCGTAGTATTACTTTCCTTAAGTCCAAAAGAGTTTTTCCCTAATCCGACGATTTTAATATCCGTATTGATCTCGGTGTGGGCGAACGCCTTATTTGTAAATACGCTGTGCTTTACCTTAAATGGTGATGTTGATTCTGGGAGGCCAATAACATTGGGCACTAGGCCCGCTTGCAAGTCGATAGCCAGGGTGGGCGCTAAAAATTTACTGTTGGCGCTCGATGTAAGGACGATTATTTTTGCGCCTTCCTGCTTTGCGGCTTGGGCTATAACGTCGGCATAAGCTTCTCCGTTAAACTTTGTCAATTTATCATTGGTTACCTCCAACACCTTTGAAGCTCCATACTTGCCCAGTTCGGATGTGTCATTTGCATTAATGCTCACCGCCGTGACAGTAGTATCCATTTTGTCGGCAATTGCTTTTGCGTAGGAAACGGCTTCTAGGGCAATTTTTTTAATTTTTCCTTCTTCTGATTCTGTATATACCAATATCATATTATGCTGCTTTAATTTTAAGAGTTCAGAATTCCTTTTATTTATCGATGTAAAAAGTTAATCTTTGGAATTGCTGTATTTATATTTAAATAACTTTTGCCTCTGTATGTAAGAGGTTTACTAATTCGTCAACCGTATCCACCAATTTTACCTGGCCTTTAGGGGCAGGTTTTTCGAAATTTACAGTGGTGGTTTCCGGTTGGGTTTCAATAGGATCTTTTACATTGAGAGGCTTGGTCCTTGCCTGCATAATACCCCGCATATTTGGAATTCGAAGATCTTTTTCCTCCACAATCCCTTTTTGTCCACCTACTACCAGTGGTAAGGTTGTTTTTAATGTTTCTTTTCCACCATCAATTTCTCGGATGGCAGTAGCATTGTTACCCTCCACTTCCAAACCAATACAGGTATTCACAAAATTGCTCCCGATTAACTTGGCTAGCATTCCTGGCACCATGCCCCCATTGTAATCTATGGATTCACGGCCGGCGATTATTAGGTCATAACCTCCTTCTTTTGCAAAATGCGCCAATTGCTTTGCAACTGAAAATCCATCGGTTGCCGGAGTATTTATCCTAAAGGCTTCGTCAGCACCAATAGCAAGTGCTTTTCGCAAAGTGGGTTCGGTTTCAGGACCTCCCACATTTATAACATGCACCGAAGCGCCTTGCTTTTCCTTAAACCACATGGCGCGCGTCAATCCAAACTCGTCGTTCGGATTTATTACGAATTGTACACCATTTGAGTCAAATTTAGAGTCTCCTTCAGTAAAATTTATTTTTGATGTTGTATCGGGTACGTGACTTATACACACTAATATCTTCATATCGCGACTACGCTCGAAAAAATTTCAAGTCTTATTTTATGATTAAACAAATTGAAAAATGATTTTAGAACAAAATCTCCATTAAAGAATATGCTCGCGTGCGAAGTTAAGCATATTTTATTTTTTATTTGCTATGCGCGCATAGCAAATAACTAGATAAGGATTACAAAATTAAAATTAATTTGTGTTAATTGGTTGAAATTAATATTGGATCTCCTATCCGGTAAATTCAAATATTTTTTAGTGTCAGTCTGACGAAATTATCTCTTAGTAGGTCATGTGAATTTTTGACATTCCATCTATAAATTTTTTAGGTTTGTTCAAAAGCCTTATAAAATAAGGTATAGAACAATAATATTTTTAGATGGATTTTTTTTAATTTGTTTTTTCTAATAACAAAAAAGAGCTATCTTGCGGTGTACTAAGGATATGTGGATTTTTGTGAATTTGAAATTAATTTTTCTTTCCTCCTTAAAAATTTTCAAAGATCTGTTAAAGATGATTGGGCTTCTAACGCGTCCTAATCACTTCACTTTTCCTAATCCCCTAGTTTGTTTATTGGAATTTAAATTGATGTAACAGATTGAATTCTGTTATTTTAATTAACATTCAGTTTAGAAAATTTGGATTGATTTTTCGTTTTATTTGTAGATCAATCAGATTTCAACTGATATTTATTATTCCCCATATAACTGATACTCGTGATTCTCTCTTCCCTCTTTAGAATCTAAGTACAGTGCTTACTAGATTGAATATTTTTCCTTAGCCCTCGAGGAGTAATTTATTTTCAATACAGTTTGTATTCAGAACGTTGAGAAAAATTTTCTAAACCTTTTATATATACTAACTTTAAATTACTTCATTATGAAAAAAATTAGCACACTATGGTGTATTGTTGTCTTGTTCTCTTTGACAATGAATGCGCAATTTATTAAAACTGATGGAATGTCGGAGATGGCCACACAGACATCCATGCAGAATCATCAGAATCGCACTGCTAAAGCAGATATTGGTTCTCAATCCTCTGGACTGGCAGATACAATGTATGCGTCTGACAACGCAAGTTATGCTGCAAGTTCCTTTGTAACGACCTGGACAACCACAATGCCAAATGAAACGATTACAATCCCAACTATAGGAAGTGGATACAACTATAGCGTTGATTGGGGTGACGGCTCATCCTCCAGTTTCATGTCCGACGCTTCGCACACTTATTTGCTTCCTGGAACCTACACTGTGGAAATCAGTGGAGATTTTCCTAGAATCTATTTCAATAATGGTCCTGAGAGATTGAAAATTTCATCGATTGAGCAGTGGGGAACCTATCCTTGGACATCGATGAACGCGGCTTTTGCTGGTTGTGAGAAATTAGTTAGTAATGCTATGGATATGCCTAATCTTTCTATGGTTACGGATATGTATGGAATGTTCGCATTTGCAAGGAAATTTAATGGTGATGCCCAAATGGATAATTGGAACGTTGAAAATGTAACCGATATGTCTCGAATGTTTGCTGGAGCTTCCGTATTTAATCACAATATAAATGATTGGAATGTTAGTAATGTAACCAACATGAGCGAAATGTTTTTCGGAGCGACAAAATTTGAACAAAATTTGGGCGCTTGGAATGTTGGTAACGTAACCAACATGGAATCAATGTTTAGAACATGTATGAATTTCAATGGCGCCATAAGTAATTGGAATGTGGCCAATGTGACCAATATGGAGGCTATGTTTGCCCACGCTAACCGTTTTAATCAAGATCTCGGTAACTGGAATGTTAGTAACGTGACGAATATGCACGGCATGTTTGGCTATGCAAGAGAATTTAATCAAAATTTAAATAACTGGAATGTTAGTAATGTAACAGATATGATAGGGATGTTTGCAGGGGCTTCTGTTTTTAACGGTAATATAAGTAGTTGGGATGTGTCCAATGTTACGAATATGAGAAATATGTTCTATGGAGCAACTAAATTTTCTGGAGATTTGAGTAGCTGGAATGTTGGAAATGTTACAAGTATGAGCGGAACATTTCGAACCGCGATGAATTTCAATTCGAATATTAGTAATTGGAATGTAAGCCAGGTAAAAAATATGGATTATATGTTTTATCATGCTAATAGGTTCGATCAAAATTTAGGTAACTGGAATGTGAGTAAGGTTGTGACTATGAGGTCAATGTTTACTAATGTGAAGTTGTCTGTTGATAATTATGACGCTTTATTGATTGGCTGGAACAGTAGACCCTTAAAAAATAACATTAAATTTAATGGAGGGAAAAGTCAATATTGTGCTGGTGCAGCTGCAAGACAGAATATAATTGATACTCATAATTGGACCATTACCGATCAAGGGTTGTTCTGTGCTCCAATTACTGGAGATAGAGCAAACGTGGGCGGAAATGAATCTCTATCAGGTATATCTGTTTATCCAAATCCTGTAAGAAGTCAACTAACTATTGCTAATATTTCAGAACAGCGACTTGAAAGTGCATCAATTTATGACCTTGCTGGAAGATTGATAAAAACAGTAGATTTAAGCACTATGGGTTATGAAGGAAGTGTGGACTTTTCCGATCTTTCAAGAGCTACTTATATGCTTGTGATAAATGGGGAAAACGGTCAAACTTCCAGTTTAATCGTAAAGGAATAAACAATTAAAAATTTTTTAAGTATAGCCCTGGAACCTTATCGGTTTCGGGGCTTTTTTATTTTTTTTAAAGCCTTCTCAGATTGCTCAATCTTTTCTTTTGTGAATACGCAATTACTGACCGAATGTATAATGGCAGATAGGAACAAACCTTCATTGCAGCCGTAGCCCTTTATTTATTACACAAGCCTGATTTTGGGGTACACTATGATGATCGTGGTTCGAACTTCTATTAAAGTCTGACTATTTCCAAAAGGAGCGTGTAATTAAACTTTTTTTCCTGAATAATATTAAGTTGGAAGAATTTGGTTTTCCGCTCCAAATTTAATGCAGATTCAAACCGTCCGCAATTAAGGTTAACCAGAGAACTATCCAATGTCTAGTGGGATCTAAATAAGATCAGTATTGTCCGAGAAATGAAACCAGACGGCTCGTCTGCAAGAACCATACCTGTCCGTCATGGTGGTAGCCAAGACTAAATCGTAAAGCATTCGAGATTAACTCCTATAATTAAAAGGAAGATGAAATTTTCATATAACGTTTTTTTCTTAAACAAAAGTCTAATATGATTCATTAAGCAACAGGTACTTTTTTATCCATTCTTCATTTGAATTTTCTTTATGCCAATAATATGATTTTGTTTATATGGATCGTGGGTTGATTTCAATTTTATAAAGAAATAGTCCATAGTCCGCTAAAATGTTTTTTCTTGCATTCAAGTATTTGTATCATAATAGAGTTCCCGTTTGCCCTTTACTTATTCTTGCTTATTATTGATTAGTCATAAAGAAGAGGCGATTAGGAGAGGAGGGTGAGATGATAATTTCTCTTTAAGATTTATGGGAAACCAAATGATTCATAATATTTGAGATTTAGTTAAAATAAAAAAGGTCGTCCATTTTAGGACGACCTTTTTGTTGTTAATTTAAAATTTGTTATTCTTTCACAATTTTAAAAGTTGATACTGCATCAGCCACAGTTGCTCTAAGAACATAAGTTCCAGCAGAAAGGTTTGCTAGATTTAGCACCGCATTTAAATTATGTGGTTCAACTTCCAATACTGCTTGACCCAGAAGGTTGTAAACCGTTATCTTCTCTATAGAACTTCCGGCAGTTACTGTTAGCTCCTCTTTTACTGGGTTAGGATAATAACTTACTGTGGTTTGCTCGTATCCATTTACACCAAGGTTTGTGGTGGTGAAATTAACAACCCCAGATCGTGTAATGTTTCCATTACCACAGTCAGAAGTGACGTAAAGGTCATAGGACGTTTCACGGTTTAATCCTGTGACAGTTGCGGTAGTTACATCATTTCCTACTACTTCACTTGCAACCGGAGTATCCGTGCTTGGGTTGGCTCCCTGCAAATAAACATCTACAGTGTATCCATCCACCGCTGTAGTAGACGCTGTCCATGATACGGTGACAGATGTATCAGCTACAGTATCGATTGTGATATCCGTTGCGGGGTCACATGCTGCTGCAAATCCTACGTAAATATCATCAACAAATAAATAGAATTGATCTGCGGCCGAATAGACGTTAAATCCGAAATAATAAACACCATCATTTGGTACCGTGAAAACAATATCCTCCATGGTTGGGAAACCGCCGGTTATATCGGTATAATTAGCTAATTCCGTAGTCATGTAGTTTTTGTTTGGAGCAGTTCCATAAGCTACCTTCATTTTTTCGTGATAGCCTGGGGCATTGTTTCCATACTTATACGAAATTCTGTATTCGACACCTGCATTAAGGTTTAAGCCTTGGGTATAAAACCAGGAGTTTGCAGTATTGGTATTCCACTTGTAGCGCAATGCCTTACCGGTGAACCCACTTTCGTTTACGTTTGCAACTTCCCAAGTGTTTCCATTGCCTGTAGTTTCTACACTAGTACAAATTGGTACGTTAGGTGGAATAGTTGTATTGAAATCCAACAAGTACGGAACGTCAAGAATAACACATTCGGTTATAAAAGTTGCTGGTCCGGCCCATATACTGACATCATCCGCATCACAAACCGCTCTTACGTAGAATTCGTATTCGGTACTTGCGGTCAATCCTGTTATGGTGCCTTGAGGGTTTCCAGAGAAATGTTGGATTGTGCCTTCAGTTTCAGGATCAAATCCTGGAGCGCCAAAAATCACGTCCCATTCTGTCTCATCTCCGAAAGGAGTCCAACTTACATCCGCAGTTGTTTCTGTAACACCGCCCACCACTATATTTCTTGGAGGCATACAACTTGGAACATCGATAACCATAAGGGTGTAATCCTCGGCTTCACCATATGATGATGTACCACAAGCTTGTGGGTTTGTATTGAGGTAATCGGCAACTATGCGTATTCTATAGTTTCCGTTAGGAGTTCCAAAGGGTACTGTAATTGATCCTTGTACAGACTGAACATAGGTTCCGGAGGCATATACCTTCTCTGATGGCTCAAACTCCATATTTCTATTGAAATCAATCCACATATTAAATCCATAGGAATATCCATTACCCGCAAAATTGGCAACGAATGTAAATTCTCCGCCGGCGAAAGAGGTAACAACCATATCGGTGAAGTTTCCATATCCGTTTGGTGACTGACCTGAATTGGTATTGGATATGTCTTGCACTGCCTCATCGGTGACAAAATTATTGATGTAGTATGAGGTGGATGTTGAAGTATATTGGCAATACCCGGTAAAGAAATATTTTACGGATGAAAGCCCACTTTGGCTATTTGGATCACAAATTGCCCTAACATAAAATTCATATCCCGAATCGCTGACCAAGCCAGTTATAGTAGTCTGAGGAGTACCATTAACTACAACAGTGGTGCCTTGAGTTAGCGGATCAAATCCGGCGGGGCCGTAAATTACGTTCCATTCTGTAGCTGTTCCGTTCTCAGTCCAACTAACGTCAGCGGTGTTTTCAGTAATATTGGATACTTGTAGATTTCCAGGCCGCAAACATCCGGAGGCTTCTTCTACACTTATATCGTCCAGAGAGATGTACCAAGGGGATCCGTTAATGGTTCCTTTGATTCCTATGTAATAAACTCCGCTGGTAGTCGGGGTAAAGAACTCAGAAAACTCTTGATAGTTTCCATTGATTAATGGAGTGTTAGGCACAATTATGTCTGTCATTCCCGCAGGTGTAGCTGAGGTTCCGTAGGCGGCCTGAATGCTTGCATTTGCACCCGTTGCCCCATCTTGTCTCGCAAAAAATCGAAGTTCGTATGCAGTTCCCCCTGTTAAGTTTAATGGGTAGAACATCCAATCTTCGTTGCCATATCTAAGGAAAGCATTCCAGTTTCCGGAATATGGAGTACGATTATAATCGGTAAAGGTATTATTGACCATCCAAGAATCCGCTCCATTTATGGAAGTTTGTAACCAACATCCACCTAATGGCTGATTGTGGACATATCCCGTCTCAAAACCTTCGTGGAATGGAATGTTCGCCGGAACACAGGAAGTTGTAAATGAAATAGGGCCTGATAACGAACTTTCGTCATCCGCACCACAAACTGCACGCACCCAGAAATCATATCTTGTATTGGGATCCAAACCGGTAATAGTAGTTTCAGGTGTGCCAGCAGCCGTCACTGTATTTCCAGCAGTATTTGGATCAAATCCTGTTGGTCCATATATAACATCCCACTCGGTTGCACTACCACTTTCTGTCCAGCTTACATGAGCAGTGGAATCGGTAATATTATCTACTTCCAATCCTCCTGGACGTAAACAGCCATCTGCCGCTTCTACACTTATATCGTCCAAAGAGATGTACCAAGGGGTTCCGTTGATCTTTCCTTTGATTCCTATGAAATAAACTCCGGAAGTTGAGGGGGTGAAAAAACCTGACATTTCCTGATAATCTCCGTTCACAAGTGGTGTGGATGGCACTATTGGGTTTGTCATTCCAGCTGGAGAGTTCACGGTTCCAAAGGAAGCCATTATACTTGCGTTGTCTCCATTGGCTCCATCCTGTCTGGCATAAAAACGCAGTTCATAAGGAGTTCCTCCCTCTAGTTCAAGCGGATAAAACATCCAATCTTCATTTCCATATCGTAAATAGGCGTTCCAGTTTCCGGTACGTGGGGCACGATTGTAAGTAGCAAGTGAACTGTTAGCGGTCCATGAATCTGTACCATTTATGGAAGTTTGGGACCAACATCCCGCAACTGCGCTTTGGTCGGTATAACCAGTTTCAAAACCCTCAACAAAAGGAACCGCTGATGGAACACAAGAAGTAGTGAAGGATACGGGTCCAATTCTAAAACTATGGTCGTCATCAGAACATATCGCCGTTACATAAAATTCATATGAAGTATTTGGGGTAAGACCGTTTAGCGTTACAGTTGGAGTACCCGTAACAGTTACAGTTGTCCCTTGTGTCTCGGGATCAAACCCTACGGGTCCGTAAAGAACTTCCCATTCTGTTGCTGTTGCACTTTCGGTCCAGCTTAATTGGGCCGAATCAGAACCGATACTAACTACGGTAAGATCGGAAGGAGCAATACAAGTTGGAGCAACAAATACATTGATATCGTCCAAATAAAGGTTTAATTGGTTTGCGGCAGAATAGGCATTAAATCCAAAATAGTAAATTCCAGTTGAAGGTACTTGGAAAGTTACTGTTTCCTCTAGGGCAACATTGGTTTTAATGTTAGGATGATCCGCCAGTATTGTGGTCATGGCAGTCGCGGCAGGAGAAGTGCCCATTGCCACTTTCATTTTTTCGGTATAAGTAGTGGATATGTTTCCGTACTTGTAAGTAATTTGGTAATATTCCCCAGCCTGCAATTGAATTCCTTGTGTGTAGAACCAAGCATTGGCCGCATTGGAAGAATTATATCCGTATTTTAGAACCTTTCCGTTAAAACCACCGCTGGTATAAGTTGCGGTCACCCAGTTGTTACCACTGCCCGCGTTTTCGCGTGATGTACAAAGTGGCAAATCGGGTACTACAGCGGTTTCAAAGTTCATTGTGTAGGGAACGCTGGCCACGCCACAAGCGGTATTAAATGTAACAGGACCTACAAGGGCGCTTTGCTCATTATCTCCGCAGATTGCTCTCACGTAAATGTCATAAACGGTATTTTCAGTTAATTCAGAAATTGTAAGTCCCGGAACACCGTCGTCATCTAAAACTAGAGTTCCCTGATTATTGGGGTTAAATCCAGTAGGTCCGTAAAGAACTTCCCATTCTGTTGCCGTTCCGTTTTCTGTCCAACTAATATCCACGGTGGTACTAGTTCCCCCGGTAACCACTAAGTTAGTAGGTCTAGGACAGGATTCCTGAAGTCCGCCTAAAATAACATTATTAATAAAGTTAGTTCTTGCATTGGCCACTGGCGGAGCTGCGGGATCAATGTTGGTGGAATCGCTAAATGCGTAAATACTTCGTCCAGAACTCATGGCTCCCGTTTTGCCGAAATAATTACTACAGTCATTTCCAGGTTGGTTTTCATCAACTGCAATCACTAAATTATCTACACTGTTATAAGCAAAAGGTGTTGTAAAGGTGATAAGCATTTGGTTTCCAGCAGCGGGATAGGTAACAGTTCCAGAAAATACTTGAGTTAACGCCGTAGTGGGAATCCAATCCCCATTGTTCGCAAATTCTGTTTTGGTGGTATGGCCCATGTAAATAGTCCAATCCGAACTATTGCTATTTGTGGAAGAGGTTGTTCTGTCAAAATAGAACGAAATAGAAGTAATGTTGCCAGGAGCAGCATTGATGTCGGTGTTGTATAACAATTGCTGGCTATACGAATAGGCAAAACAACTGTTAATTGGCATGGCGTTTGTCGTGCCATTCTGAATTCCAACCTCGATTTGACCATAGTTGGCCCACGACAAGAGAAACCCAAAAAGAATTAATAATGTAGTTTTTTTCATGTGATGAAATTTTTTGTTAAATAAACGTTCAAATAAAACCCTAAAACAATTTTTAAGGGGCAATTACAATAAAATACGGATTCGCCCTAAAAGTTTTTCATTGGTTTTCAGAGGGTTATTCTAAAAACTGTACAATTATTTATTTTATGGCGACCGTGAAAGTAAACATTTATTTCAAATTAACAAAGATTAACACATCTCTTTTGTAGAGATAACTACAAGAATTAACAAGAATTCAAATTTATGTTTTTCCTCGTAAAGAAAATTTCCTATCAATTGTATTTTGGCCCTTTTCTCCATTGTATAAAACTTGAAAACTTCCCATAAAAACAAGAGGCTGTCTAAAAAGGGCAGCCTTTTTTCATGGTAAATCGGCATAGATTTCGTATCTTCATGCTATGAAAGCAAGCCCTGTTTGGAAGACCAACAGCCAGAACCAATTGAGTCTTCTTCCTCCCAGTTATGATGATCTTGTTCCAGAGCATCATCCGGTTCGTATAGTGAACACCATTATAGACCAGATAGATATCCGGTCCATAGAAAGGACCTACAAAGGTGGTGGCACATCAAGTTACCACCCGAGAGATCTATTGAAGGTCCTGGTCTATGCATACCTCCGCAACCTTTACTCCT